>ENA-OWNT01000296-OWNT01000296.1-seawater-metagenome-genome-assembly--contig:-NODE-296-length-130836-cov-10.131731_pt1 | contig 130836 bp, 132 predicted proteins | sample MGYA00238136_ERZ651165 | MGnify/ENA primary metagenome ERZ651165 (study PRJEB26861, sample SAMN08777766) | seawater metagenome | isolation source: coastal seawater | place: USA: Florida | collected...
GATCCGACCCCCCAGACCGTGGACGCGCTGATGAAGCTCGACCTCGCCGCTGGCGTGGACGTCGAGATCAAGCTGCAATCGTAAAGCCGGGAGGGTAATCATATGTTGCGCTCAGGCGTTATTGCAAAAAAAGTCGGCATGACCCGGCTGTTCATGGAAGACGGCAAGCAGATCCCTGTGACCGTTCTTCAGTTGGACAAGCTTCAGGTTGTCGCACAGCGCACCGCGGACCGTGACGGCTACACCGCCGTTCAGCTCGGTGCCGGTTCGGCGAAAGCCAAACGCACAAGCCAAGCCATGCGTGGTCACTTTGCCGCGGCGAAAGTGGAACCCAAGCGCAAGCTGGCCGAGTTCCGCGTCGACGCAGACGCGATGATCAACGTCGGTGAGGAAATCACCGCTGACCATTACTTCGCCGGTCAGTATGTCGACGTTGCGGGCACGTCCATCGGTAAAGGTTTTGCCGGTGCGATGAAGCGTCACAACTTCGGCGGTCTGCGCGCCTCGCACGGTGTGTCGATCTCTCACCGTTCGCACGGCTCCACAGGCCAGTGTCAGGATCCCGGCAAGGTTTTCAAAGGCAAGAAAATGGCTGGTCACATGGGTGCTGCCCGTGTCACCACGCAGAACCTCGAAGTCGTCAAGACCGACAGCGCGCGTGGCCTGATCATGGTCAAAGGCGCCGTTCCCGGCTCCAAAGGTGGCTGGGTCACCGTCAAGGATGCGGTCAAAAAGCCGTTCCCCGAAGACGCGATTCTGCCCGCCGCTCTGAAATCTGCTGCTGACGAAGCCGCGAAAGCCGCCGAAGAGGCCGCCGCCGCAGCCGCCGCAGAGGCAGAAGCCGAAGCCAAGCGTTTGGCCGAAGAGCAAGCCGCACAGGAAGCTGAAGCGCTGAAAGCCGCAGAAGCCGAAATCGCAGCTGAAGGTTCGGATGCCGACAATTCCGATGCCGACGCTGACAAGAAAGAAGGTGACGCATGAAACTCGATGTCATCAAACTCGACGGTGGCAAAGCCGGGTCCGTAGACCTGGACGAAGCCCTGTTCGGCCTGGAGCCGCGTGCCGACATCCTGCACCGCGTCGTGCGCTGGCAGCGTAACAACGCGCAGCAGGGGACGCACAAGGTCAAGACCCGGTCCGAGACCAGCTACTCGACCAAGAAGATCTATCGCCAGAAGGGCACCGGCGGCGCACGCCACGGTGACCGCAATGCGCCGATCTTCCGCAAGGGTGGTATCTACAAGGGTCCGACCCCGCGCAGCCACGGCCACGAGCTGACCAAGAAGTTCCGCAAGCTGGGCCTGCGCCACGCGCTGTCCGCCAAAGCAAAAGCCGGTTCGTTGGTCATCATCGACGAAGCAACTTCCGAGGGCAAAACCGCCGCTCTGGCCAAGCAGGTCTCGAACCTGGGCTGGAAACGCGCGCTGGTCATCGATGGCGCTTCGGTCAACGAGAACTTCGCACAGGCCGCGCGCAACATCGATGGGTTGGACATCCTGCCGTCGATGGGCGCAAACGTCTATGACATCCTCAAGCGTGACACTCTGGTGATCACCAAAGCGGGGATCGAAGCATTGGAGGCACGCCTGAAATGAGCGCCAAGCATCAACACTACGACGTGATCCGCAAGCCGGTCATCACCGAGAAGGCAACCATGGCGTCCGAACAGAACGCCGTCGTCTTCGAAGTCGCGATCGACAGCAACAAGCCGATGATCAAAGAGGCCGTCGAGGCGCTCTTCAACGTCAAGGTGAAGGCCGTGAACACGACCATCACCAAAGGCAAGGTCAAGCGTTTCCGGGGCCAAATGGGCCGCCGTAAGGACGTGAAAAAGGCCTATGTGACGCTCGAAGAGGGCAACACGATCGACGTCTCCACCGGGCTCTGATTGCCGGTTAGACATTTGGAAAAGGCCTCCGCATTGCGGGGGCCTTTTTCGTTTCGGGGATGCGCCGGGGCCCGGGACAAGCCGCAGGCGCCGGGCCATCGCCTGCCCGCCCGGACGGGTAGGCGATTTGGTGAGGCTGGACGTGACCTCGCAAAAGCACATCTCGGTTGAACCATAAAGTGGCACCAAGGTCCGTCAGATCGCCGACCCGCGGGCAGGCGCTGGCCCTCGGAGCATGAATGCCACCCCGGCCATGGACTAGCCACAGGCTCAACCCTCCCCCCAAAGCAGGCTGTTTCCAGCCTAAATGCCGCGACGTAACGGCAAAGGGTGACGCGGGCGTTGCTTGCGGCGTGCTTTCCTCTACAAGACCTCGGATAACGACAAAAAGCAGGTCCATGTCCCACGAAAAATCTACCTCCGGCGCGTCTGCGGACGTGTCGAACGCGCGCGACTGGGTGCGCGTGCTGGCCCGTTACCGCGAGCCGAGCACTTGGCGCAGCAGTTTTGAACTGGCGATCACGCTCGGTCCCTTTATCCTCCTTTGGGCGCTGGCTTGGTGGGCGCTCTCAGTCAGCGGCTGGTTGGCACTCGCGATCTCGCTGGTGAACGCGGGCTTCTTGCTGCGGCTCTTCGCGATCCAACACGACTGCGGCCATGCGGCCTTTTTCAGCAGTCGCCGCACCAGCGATTGGGTGGGCCGTGCGCTCGGGGTGCTGACGCTGACGCCCTATGACGTGTGGCGTCGCACCCATTCGATTCACCACTCTTCAGCCGGGAACCTTGGCCGTCGCGGCATTGGCGATATTCACACGCTCACGGTTGCGGAGTATCGCGCGCTTAGGCTGTTCGGGCGGCTGCATTACCGCCTGTATCGGAACCCGATCGTGCTTTTTGGTCTTGGGCCGACCTATCTCTTCTTCGTGCAGAACCGCGTGCCACTGGGACTGATGGCGCAGACCCGCTATTGGCTGAGCGCGATGGGCACCAATCTGACGATCCTCGCAGCACTTGTGGTGATCTTCTATTTCGGGGGGATCATGCCCATTCTGCTGATCTTCGTACCCAGCACCCTTCTGGCGGCCACGGCGGGCATGTGGTTGTTCTATGTGCAGCACCAGTTCGAGACGACCCATTGGGAAGAGAATGACGCTTGGGACCTGCATGACGCGGCCTTTCACGGCTCCTCGCATTACATCCTGCCGCGTCCCTTGCAGTGGCTGAGCGCCAATATCGGCATTCACCATGTGCACCACCTCTACAGCCGCATTCCCTTCTATCGCCTGCCGGAAGTGCTGCGCGACCATGTCGCCTTGGCGGAGGGGAACCGGATGACCATCCGCGAGAGCCTTGCCAACGCGCGGCTGCATCTGTGGGATGAGAAAAGCAAGCGCCTGTTGTCTTTCGCGCAGGCGCGCAGGGTCGCCTGAAGCCGCAGGATTTGGCTATGATCTAGGCCCCCGCTTTGGCGGGGGTCTTTGCATTTGGAGGGCTGTCATTACCTTCGCGCGATCTTCTCGGCTGCGCGTTCAATCATGCGGCGACCCCGGAAAAGTTCCGAAAAAAAGCCATCAATTTATTCGGAACAGAGCAGAAAGCTGCCGGTTGTCTCACCGTGGAAGACGGGGTGCTGCGCGCCTCATTTATCGTAAACGAACACGGGAGAGACCTAATGATCTATACCAAAACACTCATGGCTGGCGTATCCGCCGTTGCCCTTTTCGCGGCCGCTCCGGTTCTGGCGCAGGATGCGACAGAGAACGTCGAAGAGACCATCGAGCGCAATGCCGAAGTCGAAGCCGAGATGGAAGCCGAAGTCGAAGGTGGCGCAGCCGCGACTGCGAATGTTGCTGGCGGCCAAGTGGTTGTCGAGCAGGAAGACGCCGAAGTTGACGTGACCGTTCCCGAGCCCGATGTGAACGTCTCGCAGGACGCACCCGTTGTGACCGTTGAACAGGGCCAGCCCGAAGTGAACGTCGCCGTTCCCGAGCCGACCGTTCGCGTGCAGCAGCAGGCCCCGATCATCACCGTAGAGCAGGCACAGCCGCAGGTCACCGTGCGCATCCCCGAGCCGGTCGTGACCGTGCAGGTGCCGAAGCCGCAGGTTGACGTGGACACAGGCGAGCCGATCGTCGATCTTGAGCAGCCCGAACCCGTCGTGAAGTTCGTGCGCCCGGAGCCGAAAGTAACCATTGAGGAAGCCGAGCCGCGCGTGACCGTTGAGCAGGCCGAAGCCGATGTGAATGTGGCCGAATCCGAAGAAGCCCGCGTCGACGTTGAGCAGCAAGAAGCCAACGTGAACGTGCAGCAGGGCGAAGACGCGAATGTCGTCGTCGAAGAAGCCGAAGCACCGCAGGTTAACGTTGAAGGTGCCGAGGGCGCCGAGATTGACGTCGAGCAAGAGCAAGCGCGCGTGTTGATGGAAGACTTCAACGCTGACGAGCAGGGCAATATGGCCGAAGAAGACCGTGCCCGCTATCAGGAGAACGTGCAGCGTTTGCCGATCTTCAACCTGACCGCAGAAGAACTGACTGGCCGCAGCGTTGCAACCGAGACCGGTGAAGACGTTGGCGAAATCGACTTCATCGGCGTCCGTGGTGACACCGTTGTTGCGATCATCGGCGTTGGTGGTTTCCTTGGTATGGGCGAAAACGAAGTCGCCATTCCGGTTGAGAAGCTGATCATGCGTGAAGACGAAGTTATCGTCCCCGGCGTGACCGAAGAGCGTCTGGAAAGCATGCCGGAATTCAACGAAGCCGAAGTTGAAATCCTCGACCCCGGTATGCGTCTGGCTGAGAGCGTTGGCCTTGACTAATACCCACCTTGGGTAGTCGCTAAACCAATAGAAGAAGGCGCTTCGGCGCCTTCTTTTCTTTTGTGCGGGCAGGGGAGAGGATTTTCGCCATGCCCACTGGACGGGCTGTTGCGAACCTGTTACGTCGCCACATCGGCTCAGACCCCGGATTCGTCCGGGGTTTGGCTATTTGAACGATCCCGGTGGTTGGGATGCCTGCCTCGCAAGAGATTTAAACCCATCCACCACTCCCACAGGGGACCTTCGGGGCCCTATAACCAACGCGCTTTCACCTCGGTGCGAGCGTGCCTAGCAAACGGAAGACAGAGAACATGGCACTCAAGTCGTACAAACCGACGACGCCAGGCCAGCGTGGACTGGTACTGATCGACCGTTCGGAGCTGTGGAAAGGCCGCCCGGTCAAAGCCCTTACTCAGGGTCTGACCAAATCCGGTGGCCGGAACAACACCGGACGAATCACAATGCGTCGTACAGGTGGTGGTGCAAAGCGCCTCTACCGTATCGTTGATTTCAAGCGTAACAAGCTGGACATGTCCGCTGTTGTCGCGCGGATCGAATATGACCCCAACCGCACAGCCTTCATCGCACTGATCCAGTACGAAGACGGCGAGCAGGCCTACATCCTGGCCCCGCAGCGTTTGGCCATTGGCGACAAGATCATCGCCGGCGCCAAAGTGGACATCAAGCCCGGCAACGCGATGCCTTTCTCGGGCATGCCGATCGGTACGATCGTCCACAACATCGAGATGAAGCCCGGCAAAGGCGGTCAGATCGCCCGTGCCGCCGGCACCTACGCCCAGTTCGTGGGTCGTGACGGTGGCTACGCTCAGATCCGTCTGAGCTCCGGCGAGCTGCGTCTCGTGCGTCAGGAATGCATGGCCACCGTCGGTGCCGTCAGCAACCCCGACAACTCCAACCAGAACTACGGTAAAGCGGGCCGCATGCGTCACAAGGGCATCCGTCCCTCTGTGCGTGGTGTGGTGATGAACCCGATCGACCACCCGCACGGCGGTGGTGAAGGCCGGACCTCTGGTGGTCGTCACCCGGTTACTCCTTGGGGTAAGCCGACGAAGGGTGCCAAGACCCGCAACAAGAACAAAGCGTCCAGCAAGCTTATTATCCGCTCGCGTCACGCCAAGAAGAAGGGGCGTTAATCAATGGCTCGTTCAGTATGGAAAGGTCCTTTTGTTGACTCTTATGTCCTCAAAAAGGCAGAGGCTTCCCGTGAGGGCGGTCGTAACGAAGTGATCAAGATCTGGTCGCGCCGCAGCACGATCCTGCCCCAGTTCGTGGGTCTGACGTTCGGCGTCTACAACGGTCACAAGCACATTCCTGTCAACGTCAGCGAAGAAATGATCGGTCAGAAGTTCGGCGAATACTCCCCGACTCGCACCTACTACGGTCATGCCGCCGACAAAAAAGCGAAGCGGAAATAAGCCATGAGCAAGGATAAGAATCCCCGCCGCGTGGCAGACAACGAAGCAATGGCAAAGCTGCGCATGCTTCGTACGAGCCCGCAGAAACTGAACCTGGTTGCTGCCCTCATCCGTGGCAAGTCCGTGGACAAGGCGCTGACCGACCTGACCTTCTCCAAGAAGCGGGTCGCGCAGGACGTGAAGAAATGCCTTCAGTCCGCCATCGCCAACGCGGAAAACAACCACAACCTGGACGTCGATGAGCTGATCGTGGCCGAGGCCTATGTCGGCAAGAACCTGACCATGAAGCGCGGTCGCCCGCGGGCCCGTGGCCGGTTCGGCAAGATCATCAAGCCGTTTGCCGAGATCACGATCAAAGTGCGTCAAGTTGAGGAGCAAGCCTGATGGGTAACAAAGTCAATCCGATCGGTATGCGCCTTCAGGTGAACCGCACCTGGGACAGCCGCTGGTACGCCGACACCAAGGATTACGGTGATCTTCTGCTCGAAGACCTCGCAATCCGCGACTTCATCAAGAAAGAGTGCCACCAGGCCGGTGTTGCCCGTGTGATCATCGAGCGTCCGCACAAGAAGTGCCGCGTCACGATCCACACAGCACGCCCCGGTGTCATCATCGGCAAGAAAGGCGCGGACATCGAGACGCTGCGCCAGAAGATTGCCAAGATGACCAACTCGGAACTGCACCTCAACATCGTTGAGGTCCGCAAGCCCGAGCTGGACGCACATCTGGTTGGTGAGAGCATTGCACAGCAGCTGGAGCGCCGGGTGTCTTTCCGCCGGGCCATGAAACGTGCCGTGCAGAACGCCATGCGCATGGGCGCACTGGGCATCCGCGTGAACCTCGCGGGTCGTCTGGGTGGTGCCGAGATCGCGCGTACCGAATGGTACCGCGAAGGTCGCGTGCCGCTGCACACATTGCGTGCCGACATCGATTACGCGCATGTCGAGGCGTCCACCGCCTACGGCATCATCGGGATCAAGACCTGGATCTTCAAAGGCGAGATCATGGAACACGACCCCGCCGCGCGTGACCGCAAGGCACAGGAACTCCAAGACGGCCCAGCACCTCGCGGTGCCGGCGGTCGTCGCTAAGGGGGAATGAGAAATGCTTCAACCAAAGCGTACTAAATTCCGCAAGCAGTTCAAAGGCTCGATCAAGGGTCTGGCGAAGGGCGGGTCTGACCTGAACTTCGGCACCTACGGCCTGAAAGCACTGCAGCCGGAGCGGGTTACAGCCCGTCAAATCGAAGCGGCACGCCGCGCCATGACGCGTCACATGAAGCGTCAGGGCCGTGTCTGGATCCGCATCTTCCCGGATGTTCCGGTAACCTCCAAGCCCGTCGAAGTTCGTATGGGTAAAGGTAAAGGTTCCGTCGACTTCTGGGCCGCCAAGGTCAAGCCGGGCCGCATCATGTTCGAGATCGACGGTGTCGGCGAAGACGTGGCGCGCGAAGCCCTGCGTCTGGCAGCCATGAAGCTGCCGATCAAGACCCGGGTCGTGGTCCGCGAGGACTGGTAAGCCCGTAGCCCCGCAAGGGGCGGCTGAGAGAAAAGAAACCCCCGTCGAGCGATCGGCGGGGGTTTTGTTTTGTCAGTCTTCGCGGTCCAGTGCGAGCCAGAGTTTCCCGCCCCGGTAGCCGCCTTTCACCAGATGGCCCGGGGTGCCGATCTCGGGGTGGGCCTCGCTCCAATCCCGGAACTGGTCCCTGCTGACGATCCGGCCGCGGTGATCGCGGGCCGCTTTCAAAATGTAGGGATCGGCGGGCGTGCCTTTCGGGACGACCATCACGCGGCTTGCGGGCAGGTCGAGCTGGCTGCTCGACGCCTTGTCGTGTTGGTACCGGCCAATGAGGCGGTATCCCGCGTTGGCGTCGAAGACCACGCAAGGGGATTGTCCGCGCGCGCGGAGTTCGTCCACCACCTCGCGCACGGCGCGGATGTCAGGTGCTCCGGTTTTCCAGAACATGACGTTGGAGCCGTCGACGATGACCCAGTCTTTGCGCCCCCGGCGGAGCGACCGCAGGAGGAGGATCGCGCTGGCGATGGCGCAGGGCAGGCCGATGAGCAGCAGGTCGCGGAATGTGGGGTACAGGAAGGCGGCGACCGTGGCGGCGGCTGAGGCGAGGAAGAGCAGGCGGAGAAACATGGCGATGCGAATGACCTTTTGAAAGCGTTCAACTGTCGGTCAAGTTTTCCATCAGGGCAAGAAGCCTGTCACTGCCACCCCGGCCTGATCCGCGCCGCAGGCGCCGGGCCATCGCCTGCCCGCCCGTCACGCCAGAGGCATTCCAGAATATACTAGGCGCACCTTTGGTGCGACCGGGTGGGCGATTTGGTGAGGCTGGGCGCGACGTTGAGGGCGCCCATCATGGTTGAGAGATAAAGTGGCACGAGGCACCGTTGGATCGCCCACCCGCGGGCAGACGCTGGCCCTCAGCTCTCCCAGGCGTAGTTAAAACTGACCGACACCCGATCTTCCTCGATCATGTTCATCGGCACCTCGTGCCGCAACCAGCTTTCCCACAGCAGCACGTCGCCCGCTTCGGGGGCCACATAGATGAAAGGCCGCAGTTCCTCGCGCGCGCCCTTCATCCGGCCCGGCGCGGCCATCATCATCGGCAGCCGCGGGTCTTCGAAGCGGATCGCGCTGGCTCCCTCGGGCATGGTCACATAGGTCGTTCCCGAGATCACCGAATGCGGGTGGATATGCGATGTATGGATGCCGCCTTCGGGCAGGATGTTCAGCCAAAGCGAGTCGAGCACCAATTTACGCTCACCGAGATCGAACTCGAGATCCTTGGCAAAGGCCGCGACATGTTTGTCGAGCGATTTGACCAAATCCTTAAAGATCGGGAACCGGTAGGGCAGGTCATCCAGCGAGGCATAGGAGGTGTAGCCGGCATAGCCATTCTCTTCGCACCAGTCCTGACCGGCCTCATCATCCTCGGCAATCGAGAAGCAGGAGGCGGCCAGTTCATCGGTGTCGATGGGCTTGCCATGGTCCGACAAGGCGGCGTGATAGAGGCGGGTGGCGAAAAGCGATTTGATGTTTGACATGGCTCCTCCTTACGCCGAACATACCCCCATCGCCAGCCTATTTGCGCCAAAAGCGCAGATGCGGGCCAACGGGGGTTGCCATGTGCGACCTCAACGCGTATTGGCACCTTTCATCATGAACTCCACCAGAATCATGGTCACCCTGACAGGGGCCTACTGGTGATGTTGAAAGGAAGAGGCCGTGAAAGCCAGCGAACTGCATGACAAGACGCCGGACCAGCTCCGCGACGAGCTTGTGAACCTGAAAAAAGAATCCTTCAACTTGCGTTTTCAGCAGGCCACCGGCCAGCTGGAGAATTCCGCACGTCTGAAGACTGTTAAGCGTGACGTGGCCCGTGTCCACACCGTGCTGAACCAGAAAGCCGCTGCTGCGGCAGCCGAATAATAGGAGCCTGAAACATGCCCAAGCGTATCCTTACAGGCACCGTGACATCGGACGCCAACGCACAAACAGTTTCCGTTTCCGTAGAGCGCCGCTTTACGCATCCGGTTCTGAAAAAGACCATCCGTAAGTCCAAAAAGTACCGGGCTCACGATGAGAACAACACGTTCAAGGTGGGCGACACTGTACGCATCATCGAATGTGCCCCCAAGTCGAAAACCAAACGTTGGGAAGTTCTGACTTCGGACAAAGCCGAGGCCTGAGCCCCTTAAACGAAACCCTGGGATGAGGGCCGCATCGCCCCCCAGAAGGTCGGGAGAAACCAAATGATCCAGATGCAGACCAACCTGGATGTTGCTGACAACAGCGGCGCGCGCCGTGTTCAGTGCATCAAGGTCCTGGGTGGTTCCAAGCGTAAATACGCGTCCGTCGGCGACATCATCGTCGTGTCGGTCAAGGAAGCCATCCCGCGTGGTCGTGTGAAAAAGGGCGACGTCCGCAAGGCCGTCGTCGTTCGCACCGCCAAAGAAGTTCGTCGTGAAGATGGCACCGCCATCCGCTTCGACCGCAACGCCGCTGTTATCCTGAATAACAACAACGAGCCGGTCGGCACCCGTATCTTCGGGCCGGTCGTTCGTGAGCTGCGCGCGAAGAACTTCATGAAAATCATCTCGCTCGCTCCGGAGGTGCTGTAATCATGGCTGCTAAACTTCGCAAAGGTGACAAGGTCATCGTCCTGTCCGGCAAGGACAAAGGCAAGACGGGCACCATCTCGTCCGTTGACCCCAAGTCGAACAAGGCCATCGTTGACGGCGTGAAAATCGCCATCCGCGCCACGCGCCAGACACAGACAACTCAAGGCGGTCGCATTCCCAAGGCGATGCCGATCGACCTGAGCAACCTCGCACTGGTGGATGCCAATGGCAAAGCCACCCGCGTGGGTTTCAAAATCGAAGGCGACAAGAAAGTGCGCTTTGCCAAGACCACGGGGGACGTGATCGATGCTTGATACCGCAACCTACACACCCCGCCTTCAGGCCGAATACCGCGAGAAGATCCGCGCCGCCCTGAAAGAGGAATTCGGCTACAAGAACGACATGATGATCCCCAAGCTGGACAAGATCGTTCTGAACATCGGCTGCGGTGCCGAAGCCGTGCGCGACAGCAAGAAAGCCAAGTCGGCTCAGGAAGACCTGACCGCGATTGCAGGCCAGAAGGCTCTGACAACCGTGGCCAAGAAATCCATCGCTGGTTTCCGCGTGCGTGAGGACATGCCTTTGGGTGCGAAAGTGACCCTGCGTGGCGACCGTATGTACGAATTCCTTGATCGTCTGATCACGATCGCAATGCCCCGTATCCGCGACTTCCGCGGCATCTCGGGCAAGAGCTTTGACGGCCGTGGCAACTACGCCATGGGCTTGAAAGAGCATATCGTGTTCCCCGAAATCGACTTCGACAAAGTTGACGAGACTTGGGGTATGGACATCGTGATCGCCACCACGGCGAAAACCGACGCTGAAGCCAAGGCGCTGTTGAAAGCATTCAACATGCCCTTCAATTCATAAGCGCGGGAAGGATTAGAAATGGCTAAGAAATCCATGATTGAGCGCGAGAAGAAGCGCGAAGCACTGGTTAAGAAGTACGCTGACAAGCGCGCGGCTCTGAAAGAGATCGTGAGCGACGAAAGCAAACCGATGGAAGAGCGTTTCCGCGCTTCCCTGAAGCTGGCGAAACTGCCGCGCAACAGCTCTGCTGTGCGTCTGCACAACCGTTGCCAGCTGACGGGCCGCCCGCACGCCTACTATCGTAAACTGAAAATTTCGCGGATCGCGCTGCGGGACCTTGGCTCTTCCGGCCAGATTCCCGGCATGGTCAAGTCGAGCTGGTAAGGAGCGCATCAGATGAACGATCCTATCGCAGATATGCTGACACGCATCCGTAACTCTTCGCTGCGCGGCAAATCCACCGTCATGACACCGGCTTCCAAGCTGCGTGCATGGGTTCTGGACGTGCTGGCCGACGAAGGCTACATCCGCGGCTATGAAAAAGTCACGGGCGCCGATGGCCACCCCGCCATCGAAATCAGCCTCAAGTACTACGAAGGCGAACCTGTTATTCGTGAGCTTAAGCGGGTTTCCAAGCCCGGCCGCCGCGTCTACATGGCCGTCAATGACATCCCCGTCGTCCGTCAGGGCCTCGGCGTGTCGATTGTCTCCACCTCCAAAGGTGTGATGTCGGACGCATCTGCACGGTCTGCCAATGTCGGCGGCGAAGTGCTCTGCACCGTATTCTAAGGAGAAGACAATGTCTCGTATCGGTAAGAAACCAGTCGCTATGCCTTCGGGTGTCTCGGCAGAGGTGAGCGGTCAGACCATCGAAGTGAAGGGCCCCAAGGGCACCCGCAGCTTCCGTGCCACTGATGACGTGAGCCTCGCGGTCGAAGACAACGCAATCACTGTGACACCGCGCGGCAAGTCCAAGCGCGCCCGTCAGCAGTGGGGCATGTCCCGCACCATGATCGAAAACCTGGTGACCGGCGTCACCACGGGCTTCAAGAAAGAGCTTGAAATCCAGGGTGTTGGTTATCGTGCGGCCATGAACGGCAACACGCTGAAACTGAACCTCGGCCTGAGCCACGATGTCGACTACGTTGCGCCCGAGGGCGTGACCGTGACGGCACCCAAGCAGACCGAAATCGTTGTGGAAGGCATCGACGAACAGCTCGTTGGTCAGGTTGCCGCGAACATCCGCGCATGGCGCAAGCCCGAGCCCTATAAGGGCAAAGGCATCCGCTATAAGGGCGAGTTCATCTTCCGCAAAGAAGGCAAGAAGAAGTAAGGAACGGATTGATGGCAAATACCAAACGACAGCTGTTCCTGAAGCGCCGCATGCGCGTTCGGAACAAACTCCGCAAAGTCAACGCCGGGCGTCTTCGCCTGTCGGTACACCGTTCGTCCAAGAACATCTCGGCCCAGCTGATCGACGATGTGAACGGCGTGACACTGGCCTCCGCCTCCTCCATGGAGAAGGATCTGGGCGTGGTTGGCAAAAACAACATCGAAGCAGCGACGAAAGTCGGTGCCGCGATTGCCGAACGTGCCAAGAAAGCCGGCGTCGAAGAAGCATACTTCGACCGTGGCGGCTTCCTCTTCCACGGCAAGGTGAAGGCTCTGGCCGAAGCTGCGCGTGAAGGCGGTTTGAAGATCTGATTGTGCGGTGCGTGGGCAACCACGCACCCGCTTTCATACGAAGGCTATGCCTCGGGCATAGCTCTCCTGCGAAGAGGGCCGGGAAGGCCCTCTCGATGATCCGGGGGCCATGGGCTCACCAGGATTGATCCTAAGGGCCGGTAAGGCCACAGAAAAAGGAAGATGCCAGATGGCAAGAGATGACAACCGTGGGGGCAACCGCCGCAACCAACGCGACGAGACCCCGGAATTCGCTGACCGTCTGGTCGCGATCAACCGCGTGTCCAAGACCGTTAAGGGTGGTAAGCGTTTCGGCTTCGCCGCACTCGTGGTCGTGGGCGATCAGAAAGGCCGCGTCGGCTTTGGCAAGGGTAAAGCGAAAGAAGTGCCCGAGGCCATCCGCAAGGCGACCGAGCAAGCCAAGCGTCAGATGATCCGCGTGCAACTGCGCGAAGGCCGCACCCTGCACCACGACATGCATGGTCGCCACGGCGCTGGCCGCGTCATCATGCGCACAGCACCTGAAGGTACCGGTATCATCGCCGGTGGTCCGATGCGTGCCGTGTTCGAGATGTTGGGCGTGAAAGACGTTGTGTCCAAATCGGTCGGTTCGCAGAACCCCTACAACATGATCCGCGCCACTTTGGACGGTCTGAAGAAAGAGCAATCGCCCCGTTCCGTCGCGCAGCGTCGCGGCAAGAAAGTGGCTGACATTCTGCCCAAGCGTGAAGACAACGTAGAGTCCTCCGCTCAAGTGGCTGAGGAGGCATAAGCATGGCCAAGACACTCGTAATCAAGCAGGTCGGTTCGCCGATCCGCCGCCCCGCCAAACAGCGCGCAACGCTGGTCGGCCTCGGCCTCAACAAAATGGGTCGCACCCGTGAGCTGGAAGATACACCTTCCGTGCGCGGCATGATCAACAAGGTCTCGCATATGGTCGAGATCGTTGAAGAGAAAGGCTGAACCTAGGGTTCAGCGGTAGGGTGGAGGACCATCCTACGAGAGCGCCTCGCAGGGAACTGCGGGGCGTTTTGCGTTGTGGGATTTGCGGGTTTGGCAGGCGACTGCTGAGGCGCGCTTGGTACGCGTTCGGTCCGCTTACTGGGGGGATTCGAGAGGTCGGTTCCTTCGCCCACTCGTTTTCAACACTTGTTAATATTTCGTTAACATTTACCGTTGAATGGCCTCACGCATTTTTTCGGGGCGTAAACGGATAGGATTAACGATGAAACCCTTTGCTATACTCGCCGTTATATTTGTGGCGGCTGGTGCGCCGTCCTTCGCGTCGGTTCAGATGCAAACCAGCCAACTAAGTACCCCCGACGGCCCCGCCCATGGGGGCGGATGTAGAAAATCCTCACCGCCGGGGCGATGTTGCCATGCCGGATCAAAGCCATATCATTGCCACTAGCCGGTGGGATTAGGTCGACAGGGGTGAGGCGCTGGAGGTAGTCGCCATGCCCCCCTTGTCACGCCCCCCGCCATCCCCTATACGCCCCCGGTGGCCCGTGTTGGGTCGCAATGGAATCGCAACGCCGCGTTTGGCCACTCCCGTCGCTGGGGGCCATTTCCGGCATAAGGAGAAGCGACATGAAACTGCACGAACTTTCCGACAACGAAGGCGCAGCCAAGAAGCGTATGCGCGTTGGCCGTGGTCCCGGCTCTGGCAAGGGTAAAATGGGTGGCCGTGGTATCAAGGGTCAGAAGTCCCGCTCGGGTGTGAGCATCAACGGCTACGAAGGCGGCCAGATGCCCATCTACCAGCGTCTGCCCAAGCGCGGCTTCAACAAGCCGAACCGCAAATCCTTCGCTGTCGTTAACCTGGGCCTGATCCAGAAGTTCATCGACGCGAAGAAACTTGACGCGGGCAACACCATTGACGCCGCAGCGCTGGTTGCTTCCGGTCTGGTCCGTCGTGAGCTGGACGGTATCCGCGTTCTGGCCAAGGGTGACATCACCTCCAAGATCGACCTGAACGTCGCTGGCGCTTCCAAGTCCGCCATCGAGGCGGTCGAGAAGGCAGGCGGCAAGGTGACCGTGACCGCCCCCAAGGCGGCCGAGGCATCCGAGTAAAGCGGCCTTAAGGCTTGTGAGCGGCGCGCCAGCCGCTTACATAACCTCAAGTTTTCCCGAACGCCGCCCGCCGGAAAACGGCCCGGGCGGCGTTTTCGCAACAAAAGAAGAGACCCCTCATGGTATCTGCCGTCGAAAACATGGCCGCGAACACGAGCTGGTCCGCATTGGGCAAGGCAACAGACCTGCGCAACCGGATTCTGTTCACGCTCGGGCTGCTTATCGTTTACCGCCTTGGCACCTTCATTCCGGTTCCCGGCATCGACGGTGGCGCGCTGCGTGACTTTATGGAGAGCGCAGGCCAAGGCATCGGCGGCATGGTGTCGATGTTCACCGGCGGCGCGCTTGGCCGGATGGGTATCTTCGCTCTGGGCATCATGCCCTATATCTCGGCCTCGATCATCGTTCAGCTGCTGACCTCCATGGTTCCTGCGCTGGAACAGCTTAAGAAAGAGGGCGAGCAGGGGCGCAAGAAGATCAACCAACACACGCGCTACGGCACCGTGGCGCTGGCGACTTTGCAGTCCTATGGCCTTGCCGTGAGCCTTCAGGCCGGTGACATCGTGGCCGATGGCCAGATGGGTTTCGGCTTTATCGCGGCCTGTATGATTACCCTCGTGGGCGGCACGATGTTCCTGATGTGGCTGGGTGAGCAGATCACCGCGCGCGGCATCGGCAACGGCATTTCGCTGATTATCTTCGTCGGCATCATCGCCGAGGTTCCCGCCGCCATCGCGCAGTTCTTCGCCTCGGGCCGTTCGGGCGCCATCAGCCCCGCCGTCATCGTGGGCGTCTTGGTCATGGTGATCGCGACGATCATGTTCGTGGTCTTCATGGAGCGCGCGCTGCGCAAGATTCACATTCAATATCCACGCCGCCAAGTCGGCATGAAAATGTACGATGGCGGCACCAGCCACCTGCCGGTGAAGGTGAACCCGGCGGGTGTGATCCCGGCGATCTTCGCCTCTTCACTGCTGCTGCTGCCGGTCACCGTCAGCACCTTCTCGGGCAATTCCACCAGCCCGGTGATGTCTTGGCTCTTGGCGAACTTCGGCCCCGGTCAGCCCCTTTACCTGCTGTTTTTCGTGGGCATGATCGTCTTCTTCGCCTATTTCTATACCTTCAACGTCAGCTTCAAACCCGATGACGTGGCCGACAACCTGAAGAACCAGAACGGCTTTGTCCCCGGCATCCGCCCCGGCAAGCGTACCGCCGAGTATCTGGAGTATGTGGTCAACCGCATCCTCGTCCTCGGCTCAGCCTATCTGGCGGCGGTCTGTGTTCTGCCCGAGATTCTGCGCGGCCAGTTCGCGATCCCCTTCTACTTCGGCGGCACCTCGGTGCTGATCGTCGTCTCGGTCACCATGGACACGATCCAACAGGTTCAGAGCCATCTGCTGGCGCATCAGTATGAAGGTCTGCTTGAGAAGTCTCAGCTGCGCGGCAAGGGCGCGGGCAAAGGCAAAGGTACACGCAAGAAACGGAGCCCCGTACGTCGATGAATATTATCCTACTCGGGCCTCCGGGCGCAGGCAAAGGCACCCAAGCACGTCATCTGGTTGAGACCCGCAACATGGTTCAGCTGTCCACTGGCGACATGCTGCGTGAAGCCAAGGACAGCGGCACGGAGATGGGCAAGATCGTGGCCGACGTGATGGACCGCGGCGCGCTTGTCACCGATGAGATCGTCATTGGCCTGATCCGCGAAAAGCTCACCGACAAGGCCGAGCATGGCGGCTTTATCTTCGACGGCTTCCCCCGCACGCTGGCGCAGGCCGATGCGCTGGCCGATCTGATGGCGCAAGAGGGCCAGACCCTCGACGCTGTGATCGAGATGAAGGTCGATGATGAGGCGCTGGTCGCCCGCATCACCGCGCGGTCCACTTGCGCAAGCTGTGGCGAGGTTTATAACGACCTGACCAAACCGATCCCCGAAGATGGTAAGTGCACCAACTGCGGCGGGACCGAGTTCAAGCGCCGCGCAGACGACAATGAGGAAAGCCTCAAAACCCGTCTGATGGCCTATTACAAACAGACCTCTCCGCTGATCGGCTACTACTATGCCAAAGACATGCTCAGCGGCGTGAACGGTCTGGGCCAGATCGAAGAAGTGCGCGGCGCAATCGCGCAGGTTCTCGACAAGTGATTTCCCGGCGGCGCGGGGCAGGGGGCGCTGTCCTTTGCCTTCGCGCTGCCGATCAGCGCTGAGTTTTGTGCGGGCCTTGACGCCCTGCGCAAAACCTCATAGTCACCCCTATCTCGTAAGAGAATCAAATTGCGGCAAGGGTTCCGCCCAACCCCGCAAGATCACCTGATCAGCCTTAGCCCGATGGTCTTACCGCCTCGGGCTTGTGTTGTGAAAAAAGGGTCTGGAATCACGGACCCGCAACGAAAAGGAATAGCTAACGTGGCACGTATTGCCGGCGTAAACATCCCGACTGCAAAGCGGGTTCCCATCGCCCTCACCTATATCACTGGTATTGGCAGCTCCTCCGCCAAGGCCATCTGCGAAGCTGTCGGCATCGACGAGACCCGCCGGGTCAACGAGCTGTCCGACGCCGAAGTTCTGGCCGTGCGTGAGCACATCGACGCCAACTACACCGTCGAAGGTGACCTGCGTCGTGACACGCAGATGAACATCAAGCGCCTGATGGACCTCGGCTGCTACCGTGGCCTGCGCCACCGTCGCAACCTGCCGGTTCGCGGCCAGCGCACCCATACCAACGCACGCACACGCAAAGGCCCCGCGAAGGCCATTGCTGGCAAGAAGAAATAAGGGAGGGTCCGATCAATGGCACGCGATAAGACACGCACCAAGCGTAAGGTCTCCAAGAACATCGCCGCAGGCGTGGCGCATGTGAACTCGAGCTTTAACAACACCAAGATCCTGATCTCGGACGTGCAGGGCAACGCGATCTCCTGGTCGTCCGCTGGCACCATGGGCTTCAAAGGGTCGCGTAAATCGACACCTTACGCCGCTCAGATGGCCGCAGAAGATGCAGGCCGCAAAGCTCAGGATCACGGCGTCAAGACGCTGGAAGTCGAAGTGCAGGGCCCCGGTTCCGGCCGTGAATCCGCGCTGCGCGCTCTGGCGGCTGCCGGTTTCAACATCACCTCGATCCGTGATGTGACCCCGATGGCCCACAACGGCTGCCGCCCGCCCAAACGCCGCCGCGTTTAAGTCGGGATTGTTTTACATGGGGTCGCGCCTTGCGTGCGGCCCCATACCGCTTTTCAGAAACCTCGAGCGTTTGTGTCATTTGGACATGAGGCACAAACAAGGATGGAGGGACGCATGATCCACAAGAATTGGGCTGAATTGATCAAGCCGCAACAGCTTGACGTTAAGCCGGGCAACGACCCCGCACGTCAGGCGACCGTCATGGCCGAACCGCTGGAGCGGGGCTTCGGTCTGACCCTCGGCAACGCGCTGCGCCGCGTGCTGATGTCCTCGCTGCAGGGCGCGGCGATCACCTCCGTGCAGATCGACAACGTGCTGCACGAGTTTTCCTCCGTCGCCGGTGTGCGCGAAGACGTGACCGACATCATCCTGAACCTCAAGGGCGTCAGCCTGCGCATGGAAGTCGAAGGCCCCAAGCGCCTGTCGATCTCCGCCAAAGGTCCGGGCGTCGTCACCGCCGGTGACATCTCCGAATCCGCCGGTATCGAGATTCTGAACCGCGAGCATGTGATCTGCCATCTCGATGACGGTGCGGATGTCTACATGGAGCTGACCGTCAACACCGGCAAGGGCTATGTCTCCGCAGACAAGAACAAGCCCGAGGACGCGCCCATCGGTCTCATTCCGATCGACGCGATCTATTCGCCGGTCAAGAAGGTCTCCTACGACGTGCAGCCCACCCGTGAGGGGCAGGTGCTGGACTATGACAAGCTGACCATGAAAGTGGAAACAGACGGCTCCATCACGCCGGACGACGCCGTGGCCTTCGCCGCGCGTATCCTGCAGGACCAGCTGGGCATCTTCGTGAACTTCGACGAGCCGGAATCGGCGTCCCGTCAGGACGACGACGACGGTCTGGAGTTCAACCCGCTGCTGCTGAAGAAGGTCGACGAGCTGGAGCTCTCGGTCCGTTCGGCGAACTGCCTGAAGAACGACAACATCGTCTACATCGGCGACCTGATCCAGAAGACCGAAGCCGAGATGCTGCGCACCCCGAACTTCGGCCGCAAATCCTTGAACGAGATCAAGGAAGTGCTTTCGGGCATGGGTCTGCACCTTGGCATGGACGTCGAGGACTGGCCGCCAGAGAATATCGAAGACCTCGCCAAAAAGTTCGAGGATTCGTTCTAAGATACGGGCGCCGGAAACTTTCAAAGTTTCCGGCACCGATTTCTTTCAAAGAAATCGGGTGCCGTTACGACCGGGCGTAAGCCCCAAGGAGAGCTCGTGACACGCATCGCGGGCCAGACAAAGCAAAACCGCCCGTAGAGGGCATCACGATTGGAGTAAGACAATGCGTCACGCACGTGGATACCGCCGCCTGAACCGTACACATGAACACCGCAAGGCGCTGTTCTCGAACATGGCAGGCTCGCTCATCGAGCATGAGCAGATCAAGACCACCTTGCCGAAAGCCAAGGAACTGAAGCCGATCATCGAGAAGATGATCACGCTCGCCAAGCGCGGCGACCTGCACGCCCGCCGTCAGGCCGCGTCGAAGCTGAAAGAAGACCAGTATGTCGCCAAGCTGTTCGACGTGCTGGGCCCGCGCTACAAGGACCGTCAGGGCGGCTACGTCCGCGTTCTGAAGGCCGGCTTCCGCTATGGTGACATGGCGCCGATGGCGATCATCGAATTCGTCGACCGCGACCGCGACGCCAAGGGTGCCGCCGACAAGGCGCGTCTGGCCGAGGAAGACGCGGCGGAATAAGATCCCCGCCATCGTTATTCGGAAAGCCCCGCCCCCGGCGGGGCTTTTCTTTTGCTGGGCAGGGGGGCAAATCGCAGTTGCACCGGCCCCACTCCCTGCGCATATCTGGGGCATGAGAACCCTTTTCCTGCTCTTGATGATGCTCTGCGGCCCGCTGGCCGCACAGCATGTGCCAAGCTCCGCCGCGCAGATGCAGCTGAGTTTCGTGCCGCTGGTCAAAGAGGCCGCCCCGGCGGTGGTCAATATCTACGCCCGGACCATCGCAAAGGCCCGCCGCACGCCGCTGCAGACCGATCCCTTCTTCGAACGCTTTTTTCGCGATCCCTTCTCCGAGCGGCCCCGGGTGCAGAACTCGCTTGGCTCGGGCGTGATCCTCTCGGCCGACGGGATCGTCGTGTCGAACTACCACGTCGTCGGCACCGCCACCGACATCCGCGTCGTGCTGAACGACCGACGTGAGTACAGCGCCCGGGTGCTTCTGGGCGATGCCGACAGCGATCTGGCGATCCTCAAGCTCGAAGGGGCCGAGGACCTGCCGTTTCTCGAGTTGCGCGAAAGCGACGCGGTGGAGGTGGGCGAGTTGACGTTGGCCATCGGCAACCCCTTCGGCGTGGGCCAGACCGTGTCGAGCGGGATCGTCTCGGGGCTGGCCCGCTCTGGCGCCGCGGGCGGGGGAGGTCAGGGCTATTTCATCCAGACAGACGCGCCGATCAACCCGGGCAATTCCGGCGGGGCGCTCATTGACATGGGCGGAAGGCTCATCGGAGTGAACACCTCGATCCTGACCCGCTCGGGCGGCAGCAACGGCATCGGTTTTGCCATTCCCGCCGATCTGGTGGCCGCCTTCGTCGCACAGGCCCGCGCCGGGGAGACCGCTTTCCAGCGTCCCTGGGCGGGGCTTTCAGGCCAGCCAGTCGATGCCGACATGGCGGGGCCCTTGGGGCTGGACCGTCCGGGCGGGATCATCGTTTCCGGGCTGCATCCCGCCAGCCCCTTTAACGGCGCGGGGCTGATGGTTGGCGACGTGATCGTCAGCGTTGACGACCAGCCGGTGAACACGCCCGCCGAGATGATTTACCGCATGTCGGTGGCAGGTCTGGGCCATTCCGCCCGCGTGGGCGTCATGCGCGAGGGGCGGTTGCAGGAGATGAATGTGGCCCTGATCGCCGCGCCCGACGTGCCGGACCGGGCCGAGGTCACCTTGGGCGCGGGCAGCCTGCTGCCGGGGCTGAAAGCGGCGCGGATCAACCCGGCGGTCATTGCCGAGATGAACTTGCCCTTGGAAAGCGCGGGCGTGGTGGTGCTCGACGCCGGGCGTTTCGGCCCGCGCGTGGGGGTCAGGGACGGTGACGTGATCCTCTCGGTCAACGGCGTGGCGGTGGAGGATACCGCCGCCCTCGTGGCGCTGCTCTCGGGGCAGGTGCGTCGCATCCAGATGGTGATACAACGCGGTGACCGGCGCATGGCGCTGCGGTTCAGGGGGTAGCGTGGCGGATTTGTTCGGAGACACGGAAGAGGCGGAAGAGGGCGGCCACCGCCCCTTGGCCGACCGGTTGCGGCCGAAATCGCTTGGCGAGGTGATCGGGCAGGAAAAGGTGCTCGGCCCCGATGCGCCGCTGTCGGTGATGCTGGCCGCCGGGGCGCTGTCCTCGCTGATCTTCTGGGGGCCGCCCGGTGTAGGCAAGACCACGATCGCGCGGCTGCTGGCGGATGAGACCGATCTGCATTTCGTGCAGATCAGCGCGATCTTCTCGGGCGTGCCGGAACTGCGCAAGGTGTTCGACGCGGCCAAGATGCGCCGCCGTCAGGGGCAGGGAACGCTGCTCTTCGTTGACGAGATCCACCGTTTCAACAAGGCACAGCAGGACGGCTTCCTGCCGCATATGGAGGATGGCACCATCCTTCTGGTCGGCGCCACCACGGAGAACCCGAGTTTCGAACTCAACGCCGCTGTGCTCAGCCGCGCGCAGGTTCTGGTGCTGGAGCGCCTGCCCCATGGCGATCTGGAACGCTTGGCGCAGCGGGCCGAACGCGAGCTGGGCAAGCCCCTGCCCCTGCAACCCGAGGCGCGCGAGGCGCTGCTGGAAATGGCCGATGGCGACGGGCGGGCGCTGCTCAATTTGATCGAGCAGGTGACCGCGTGGAAAGACGACGCACCGCTCGACAAGGCGGGCCTGTCGAAACGCCTCATGCGCCGCGCGGCGCAATACGACAAGTCGGGGGATTCGCATTACAACCTCATCTCGGCCCTACACAAATCCATGCGCGGCTCGGACCCGGACGCGGCGCTCTACTGGTTGGGGCGGATGCTGGAGGGCGGCGAGGACCCGCGCTACCTGATGCGGCGCATTACTCGGATGGCGGTGGAGGATGTCGGCCTCGCCGATCCGCAGGCGCAGGCCTTCTGCCTGCAGGCATGGGAGACCTACGAGCGTCTCGGCAGCCCGGAGGGGGAGCTCGCCATCGCGCAGGCGCTGACCTACATTTGCCTCGCGCCGAAATCCAACGCTGTCTACAAAGCCTACAAGGGCGCGCGGCGTCTGGCGCGCAGCACCGGGTCGGAGCCGCCGCCGAAACATATTCTGAACGCGCCCACCAAGCTGATGAAAGAACAGGGCTACGGTTCGGGCTATGCCTATGACCATGACGCCGAGGATGGGTTCTCAGGCCAAAACTACTTCCCCGACGCGATGGAACGCCCCAGCCTTTACGAACCGGTCGAACGCGGTTTCGAGCGGGAGTTGAAAAAGCGGCAGGATTACTTTGCGGGGCTGCGCGCCAAGCGGAAAACTTGACTCCGGGCCGCGCAGGCGCGATGGGGTGTCGATGATGAAAACACTGATCATGGTGGCGCTCGGCGGCGCTCTGGGGGCCTGTCTGCGCTACCTTGTCGGTCTGGCCGTGGGCTTTCCGCTGGGCACGCTTGCCGTCAACGTCGCGGGCTCGCTCGCCATCGGGGTGGTCTGGGTCACGTTCGCGGACAAGGCGCTGCTGCTGCCCTTCCTGATGACCGGGCTTCTGGGCGGCTTCACCACCTTCTCGGCGTTTTCACTCGACACGTTGCGCCTGCTTGAGGCAGGCCGCGCCGCTGTCGCATTTTCATATGTGGGGGCCTCGGTGATCTTGTCGCTGGCCGCCTGTTTGCTGGGCCTCTGGTTGGCCCGTGAGGTATTGGCATGAGCCGCGTACAGACAGTGACCGTCGCCGAGGGCGATGGCGACCAGCGGCTTGACCGCTGGTTCAAGCGGATGTTTCCGCAGATCAATCAGGGCCTCATCGAGAAGATGTGCCGCAAGGGCGAGATCCGCGTCGATGGGGGCCGGGTCAAGGCCAACACGCGGCTCGAGGCGGGCCAGCAGGTGCGCGTGCCGCCGCTGCCCGATGCCGCGCCGCCCCCGCCGCCCAAGCGGACACGCATCACCGAGGCCGACGCCAAAATGATCCGCGACTGCGTGATCTACCGCGACGACCACGTCATCGCGCTGAACAAGCCCGCCGGGCTGGCGGTGCAGGGCGGCTCGGGCCAGGCCGACCGCCATGTCGACGCGCTGTCCGAAGCGCTGATCTTCGACGCCGAGGAAAAGCCGCGCCTCGTGCACCGGCTCGACCGCGATACCTCGGGCGTGCTGCTCTTGGCGCGCACCCGTGCGGCGGCCAAATCGCTGACGGCGGCGATGCGGCACCGCGAAACCCGCAAGATTTATTGGGCCATCGTCGCGGGCGTGCCCACGCCCTATCTGGGGGAGATCAAATACGGTCTGGTCAAGGCCGGCGGCCATGGCCGCAAGGGCGAGGGCGAAAAGATGATTGCCGTGCACCCGCGCGACATGGACGACACGCCGGGCGCGAAACGCGCGCATACGCTTTATGCAACGCTCTTCCGCGTCGGCTCGCGCGCGTCTTGGGTGGCGATGGAGCCGGTCACGGGCCGCACCCACCAGCTGCGGGCGCATATGGCCGAGATTGGGCATCCGATCGTTGGCGACGGCAAATACGGCGGTTCGGGGCAGGAGAACCTCGGCGACGGCTGGGGCGCGCAACTGGGCGGGATCATCTCGAAGAAGCTACATCTGCACGCGCGGATGATGCGTTTCGAACATCCGCACACGCGCAAGGTGGTGACGATCACCGCTGAACTGCCCGACCATATGGCGCATAGCTGGGACACCTTCGGCTGGACCGAGGATCTCGCCGAAGAAGACCCTTTCGAGTCGCTGCAATGAGCAAACCGCTCCGTTTGGTGATTTTTGACGTCGACGGCACGCTGGTCGACAGCCAAGGCGATATCGTCGCGGCGATGACGGCGGCCTTTGCGGCTGTGGAGGCACCCGCGCCAACGCGGGCCGAGATCCTGTCGATCGTCGGCCTGTCGCTGGATGTGGCGATGACGGTACTGGCCCCCAGGCGCCCGGCGGGAGATCACCTTGCGATGGTTGAAGCCTATAAGGCTGCTTATATGACCCTGCGGGCCGAGGCGGGGGTGGCGCAATCCTCGCCGCTTTACCCCGGCGCGTTGGAGACGTTGCGGCGTCTTCACGCAGAGCCGGAGATGCTGTTGGGCGTCGCCACGGGCAAGTCGAAACGCGGGCTGGACAAGCTGATCGCCGGTCACGGGCTGGAGGGGCTTTTCATCACGCAGCAGGTAGCGGATTTCCATCCCTCCAAGCCGCATCCGTCGATGATCCATCAGGCGATGGCCGATGCCGGGGTAGGGCCTGAGGCCACGGTGATGATCGGCGACACCTCTTTCGACATGGACATGGCCGCCGCTGCCGGGGTGACCGGGATCGGCGTCAAATGGGGCTATCACGGCCCGGAACGGCTGGCCGCCGCCGCGCATCTGGTCGAGGATTTCGCGGCGCTGCCCGCCCTGCTGGAACAAATCTGGAGCATTCCCGCATGAGTGACTGGAAAGCCAAACGCTTTTGGAAAGACGCCGCCGTGGTCACGGTCGAAGACGGTTTCACCGTCGAATTGGACGGCCGCCGGGTGAAGACCCCGGCCAAGCGCCTGCTGACCCTGCCGACCCGCGCCATGGCCGAGGCCGTGGCCGCCGAATGGCAGGCGCAGGAAAAGCAGATCGACCCGCGTACCATGCCGGTGACCAAGACCGCCAATGCCGCGATCGACAAGGTCGCGGTGCAAAAGGCCGAGGTCGTCGAGATGCTCGCGGCCTATGGCGACAGCGATCTTCTGTGCTACCGCGCCGACAGCCCCGAAGGTCTGGTCGCCCGGCAAGCGGCTGAGTGGGATCCGATGCTGGACTGGGCGGCGCAAACCCTTGGCGTGCGGTTGGAGACGCGGGAGGGCATCATGCATGAGCCGCAAGCGCCCGAAGCCCTGGCCCAATTGCACCGGCGGACGGCGGCGCTTGATCCCTTTGAACTGGCGGCTTTTCATGACCTTGTGAGCCTCACCGGCTCGCTGATCCTTGGCTTTGCCGCGCTCGAACAGGCCTTTGACCCCGAGGAAATTTGGGCCCTGTCGCGGCTGGATGAGACATGGCAGGCCGAGCAATGGGGCCGCGATGACGTGGCCGAGCAAGAGGCCGAAATCAAGCGGCAGGCATTTTTACATGCATGTGCAATAATAGTGCTTTGCAAAGCTGCTTAACTTGATAAAAGCTTTGCGACTCGATGTGAAAACCCGCCCTGATTTTGCCCATCGCGCCCTTGACCTTCAAACCTGAATCCGCCCACACTGCTTTTCATTGAGCAGGGGAAACCCTGCACAAGATCGCTTTCGGCGTCATCTGGCGTCGGATTAACCGCCAGTGAACGTGGCGGACTATCAGGAAGAGGTAAAAATGAAAAAAACCGTAATTTTTGGCGCGCTGACCGTTGCTGGCCTTGCGGCCGGCGCTGCTGGTGCCGCCACGCTTGATGACGTCAAGGCCCGTGGCAAGCTGAACTGTGGCGTGACCACAGGCCTTGCAGGCTTTGCCGCGCCGAACGCCAACGGCGAATGGGAAGGTTTCGACGTGGCCGTGTGCCGTGCCGTTGCCGCCGCCGTTCTGGGCGACAAGAACGCCGTGGAATTCGTGCCGACAACCGGCAAAACCCGCTTCACCGCGCTGGCCTCGGGCGAGATCGACTTCCTCGCACGGAACACCACATGGACCTTCAGCCGTGACACCGACCTGAAGTTCGACTTCATCGGCGTGAACTACTACGACGGTCAGGGCTTCATGGTCCCCAAAGCGCTTGGCGTTTCCTCGGCCAAGGATCTGGACGGCGCGACCGTCTGCATCCAGACCGGCACCACAACCGAGCTGAACCTCGCGGACTTCTTCCGCAAGAACAACATCAGCTACGAGCCGGTCCCCGTTGAAACCAACGCCGAAGGCCAGCAGCAGTACCTTGCCGGTGCCTGCGACACCTACACCACCGACGCATCGGGCCTTGCTGCGACACGCGCGACCTTCGAAAACCCCGATGAGCACGTGCTGCTGCCCGAGATCATCTCGAAAGAGCCGCTGGGCCCGCTGGTCCGTCACGGCGACAACGACTGGGGCGACATCACCCGCTGGGTGCTGAACGCGCTGATCGCTGCCGAAGAACTGGGCATCACCTCGGCCAATATCGAAGAGATGACCGGCAACACCAACAACCCCGAAGTTGCCCGCCTTTTGGGCACCGAGGGCACATTGGGTGAGATGATCGGCCTCGACGCCGACTGGGCCAAGCGCGCCATCATGGCCGAAGGCAACTACGGTGAGATCTTTGCCAAGAACATCGGCGAAGAGACACCCATCGGTCTGGCACGCGGGCTGAACGCCCAGTGGACAGATGGTGGCCTGCTCTACGCACCGCCCTTCCGCTAAATCGCGAAGCGAGGGGCGCAGGAATTCCTGCGCCCCTTGCGCCTCTGGCCGGTGGGGCTGCCTGCCTCTGGCCAGCAAAAGCTCCCTACTGACAAGAAGAACGGTCAAAAAAACGACTGACGAAACCCCAACGAGACAATAAAAACCCACGATCGAGATAAATCGATCTACGACCAAAAATGATTCGGCCAAGGTGCGCCAAATGCACCGATAAAAAACAAGCCGGAACACAGGGATACATACATGACGACATTCTCCGACCCTCCCAAGGCGTCGTTCCGGCCATCTATGCTGTTGAGCGACACCCGCTATCGGTCGATCACCTTTCAGGTGATCGCGCTGGCGCTGCTGGTCACGGCGATCTGGTATCTGGGATCGAACCTAGCCGCGAACCTGCGCGCCGCCGGTTTGAACATCTCTTTCCAGTTCCTCGGCAATCCGGCGGGCTATGACATCAACCAGACGCTGATCCCCTATACCAGCCAATCGTCGAACCTTCAGGCGGCTTGGGTCGGGATCATCAACACGCTTCTGGTGTCCTTCCTTGCCTGCGTCACGGCCACGATCTTTGGCGTGATCGCCGGGGTTCTGCGCCTGTCGAACAACTGGCTCGTGCGCAAGCTGATGGCCGGCTACGTCGAGATTTTCCGCAACATCCCGGTGCTGATCTGGATCCTGATCATCTACACCATCATGACCGCCGCCATGCCCGCGCCTTCGGCCTTCCGCGGTGACGATCCGGCCTCGACCATGATGCTGGGCTCTTTCGCCTTCACCAACCGGGGCGTCTATATTCCCGGGCCGGTCTGGGGGCCGGGGTCGATGATCGTGGTGGCGACCTTTGTCGCCTCGGTGATCGGCGTCTTCGCCTACCGCCGCTATGCGACCAAGCTGCTTTATGACACCGGTCGCCTGCTGCCGATGCTTTGGCCTTCGGTCGCGATCCTGTTGCTGCCGACGATCATCATGTTCTTCATCATGGGCATGCCGATCGGGCTGGATTACCCCGCGCTGAAGGGCTTCAACTTCCGCGGCGGCATCCAGATCGGCGCGCCGCTGATCGCGCTGTGGTTCGCCTTGTCGATCTACACCGGTGCCTTTATCGCCGAGAACGTCCGCGCCGGCATTCAAGCGGTCAGCAAGGGCCAGTCCGAAGCCGCTGCTGCCTTGGGCCTGCGGTCGGGCCGGATCATGAACCTTGTGGTGCTGCCGCAGGCGCTGCGGGTGATCATCCCGCCGCTCATTTCGAACTACCTGAACATCACCAAGAACTCCTCGCTGGCGATCCTCGTGGGCTATGCCGACATCACCGCGACGCTGGGCGGGATCACCCTGAACCAGACCGGGCGGGCGATCGAATGCGTGGTTCTTCTGATGCTCTTCTACCTCGTCATCTCGCTGGGCATCTCCATGGTGATGAACGTCTACAACAACGCAACGAAGCTGAAGGAGCGTTAAGCCATGTCAGACACACATGCTGAATCCATCGCCTTCGTGCGTGAAACCTCGCTGCCGCCTGTGGCCCCGCCGGATAAGGTCGGCGGCCCACTGAAATGGGTGAAGGACAACCTTTTCCCGACATGGGCGAATGCGATCCTGACGATTGTGGCACTCTATTTCCTCTATCTTCTGGTCTCCGGCTCTCTGCCGTGGCTGTTGAACGGCGTCTGGTCGGCGAGCAGCCTGTCGGAATGTCGTGAGATTTTGGACGGCGCGACCGGGGCCTGTTTCTCGGTGCTGAGCGAGCGCTGGCATCAACTGCTCTTCGGCTTCAAATATCCCAGCGACCAATACTGGCGTCCCACCCTCGCGCTGGTGCTGCTGTTCCTTGCCGCGGCCCCCGTGCTCTTCATTGACCTGCCGCGCAAGCTGCTGCTTTTCACCGGCGTTTACCCGTTCCTTGCCTTCTGGCTGATCTGGGGCGGGCCGATCTGGGGGCCGATCTTCGCGCTCTTGGGCGTCGTGGCGGGCTATGTCGTCTATAGCCGTCTGGTGCAGAAGAGCTTTGCCATGGCGCTGGCGGGCGGCGTCGTCGCTGCGGTGATTGTCTGGTATATCGGCGGCTTTATTGGCGAGGCGCTGCGCCCCGCATCGCCCCTGCTGCAATCGATCCCGAGCCGTGACCTTGGTGGCTTCATGCTCAACATGATGCTGGGCATTACCTGTGTGTCGCTGTCGCTGCCCATCGGCATCGCGCTGGCGCTTGGCCGCCAGTCGCACCTGCCGATCGTCAAGGGCATCTGCGTGGTCTTCATCGAGTTCGTCCGCGGCGTGCCGCTGATCACGCTGCTCTTCGTGGCGAACGTGATGCTGGCCTATTTCTTCCCGCCGGGTTCGGGCGTCGACCTCTTCATCCGCGTTGTGATCATGATCACCATGTTCTCCTCGGCCTATATCGCCGAGGTGATCCGGGGCGGTCTCGCCGCGTTGCCGAAGGGTCAGTATGAAGCCGCCGACAGCCTTGGCCTCGATTACCCGCAGGCGATGCGGCTGATCATCCTGCCGCAGGCGCTGAAGATCTCGATTCCGGGCATCGTCAACATCGCGGTCGGCCTGTTCAAGGACACCACGCTGGTCTCGGTGATCTCGCTGTTCGACATCATCGGCATGATCCGCGGTCCGATCCTCGCCTCGACCGATTGGAACGGCGTCTACTGGGAGCTTTTCCTCTTTGCTTCCGTGCTGTTCTTCATCGTCTGCTACGGCATTTCTCAATACTCGCAGTGGCTGGAACGCCGTCTTGCGACTGACCATCGTTAAGGGAGGGTTCTCGCATGGCTGAGACCGCACAAATGAAAGTATCCGACGAAGTCGCGATCCGCATCGACAACATGAACAAGTGGTACGGGGCCTTCCACGTGCTGCGCGACATCAATCTAACCGTGCATCGGGGCGAGCGGATCGTGATCTGCGGGCCATCGGGCTCGGGCAAGTCGACGCTGATCCGCTGCATCAACGCGCTGGAAGAGCATCAGAAGGGCACCATTGAGGTCGACGGCACGCTGCTAAGCTCGGACCTCAAGAACATCGACAAGATCCGCTCAGAGGTCGGCATGTGCTTCCAGCACTTCAACCTCTTCCCGCATCTGACGATCCTTGAGAACTGCACGCTGGCGCCGATCTGGGTCCGCAAGACACCCAAGAAGGAAGCCGAAGAAACGGCGATGCATTTCCTTGAAAAGGTGAAGATCCCCGATCAGGCGAACAAGTATCCCGGCCAGTTGTCGGGCGGTCAGCAGCAGCGTGTGGCGATTGCCCGTTCGCTCTGCATGCGCCCGCGGGTCATGCTGTTCGATGAGCCGACATCGGCCCTCGACCCCGAGATGATCAAGGAGGTGCTCGACACGATGATCGAGCTTGCCGAAGAGGGCATGACCATGCTCTGCGTGACCCATGAGATGGGCTTTGCCCGTCAGGTGGCGAACCGCGTGATATTCATGGACGAAGGCCAGATTGTTGAGCAGAACGAGCCGGAGGCTTTCTTCAACAACCCGCAAAGCCCGCGCACGCAGCTGTTCCTGAGCCAGATTCTCGGGCACTGAACCGGGAAAATCGGACCAAGGTAAAACCTGCGCCCCGGCCATTTGGTCGGGGCGTTTGCGTTTCAAAACAGTTGTTTGGGGACGGTGAAGGCGTGCAGCAGGCCGCTGCTGGGGGCCACCTCGGCCCAGCATTCAACCGCGAAATCCATCACCGTCGTCGCGCCGGAGGGGTAGCGATCAAAGGCTTCCTGTTCGGGCGGCTGCTGCAACAGCCCTGCGGCGGCAGCGGCGATGCCGGGGTTATGCGCAACCAGCAGCAGGGTGTTGCCCGTGCCGCGCTGGCGCAGGCTGGTGATGATCTGATCAGGCTCGGCGAGGTAGAGTTCGCGCAGGTACTCCACCTGACAACCCTCAGGCAGCGCCAAGCGGGCGCAGGTTTCGCGGGTGCGGGCCGCCGTTGAGCAGAGCACCGCATCAGGCAGCAGCGCCTCTGCGCGCAGCCAATTGCGAAGGGCTTGGGCCGCCCCGCGCCCGCGGGCGTTCAGGGGGCGGTCGTGGTCGCCGGTCCCATGGGACCAGTCCGATTTCGCGTGTCGCATCAGGATCAGGCGGCGCATGTCGTTCCTTTCACTGCTCGACCCATCATAGGCGCGAAGCAGGGGCAGGGGGCAAGCGCTTTGGGCCTAGCCCTTGCGAATGATGCTGCCCGCGCCGTGTTCGGTGAAAAGCTCCAACAGGCAGGCATTGGGCGCGCGCCCGTCGAGGATGACCGCCGCCCGCACACCGCCTTCGAGCGCGTCCAGCGCGGTTTGCACTTTGGGAATCATCCCGCCCGCAATAGTGCCATCGGCGATCATCTCGTTGATCTGGCTCGCTGTGAGGTCGGTCACAACCTCTCCGTTGCCGTCCTTGACGCCCGCCACATCCGTCAACAACAGCAAGCGGTCGGCCTCCAGCGCGCCCGCGATGGCGCCAGCGGCGGTGTCGCCGTTGATGTTATAGGTCTCCCCCCCGTGGCCCATGCCGAGCGGCGCGATGACGGGAATGATGCCCTTGTCGGCAAAGTCCCGCAGGATGCGCGGGTTGACCTGTGTCGGGTTGCCCACGAGGCCTAGAGCGGGGTCTTCGGGGTCGCAAACGATCAACCCGCTGTCTTTGCCCGAAACACCAACCGCGCGGCCACCTTGCTCCGAGATCGCCTGCACGATCCGCGCGTTGACAAGGCCCGAAAGCACCATCTCGACCACTTCCATGGTCGCGGCATCGGTCACCCGTTTGCCGTTCACGAATTCGGATTTGATGTTCAACCGCGCCAGCATGTCGTTGATCATCGGGCCGCCGCCATGGACGATCACCGGGTTCACCCCCACCTGCCGCATCAGCGCGACATCGCGGGCAAATTCGTCCATCGCTTCGTCGCTGCCCATCGCATGGCCGCCCAGTTTGATGACCACGGTGGCATCGGCGTAGCGTTGCAAAAAGGGCAGAGCTTGGCTGAGGGTTTGGGCGGTGGCGATCCAGTCGCGGTTCATGTCTTGCGTTCTCATCTGTTGACCCATGGGAAGCCGATAGCGGCGGGAGGTGCTATACCAGCGTGGCGATGATGGCACGCAGCGTAGGGATGCCCCAGCCCTTTTCCGAAGATGTCACGACAATCTCCGGGTAGGCGGCGGGGTGTTTGCTCAGCGCGTCTTTCACCTGCGTTAGGATCTTCGCGCGTTCGGCTTCTTTGACCTTATCCGCCTTGGTCAGCACGACCTGAAAGGTGACGGCGGAACTGTCGAGCAAAGACATGATCTCATCATCGACCTTCTTGACCCCATGGCGCGCGTCGATCAGCACGAAGGCGCGGCGCAGGGTCTGGCGGCCCGAGAGGTATTGTTTCAGCAGACGCTGCCACTTCTCGACTACTGGCAGCGGCGCATTGGCATAGCCATAGCCCGGCAGGTCGACGAGGTAGTGCTCTTCCCCGGCGGTAAAAAAGTTAATCTCTTGCGTCCGGCCCGGCGTGTTCGACGCCCGCGCCAGCGCTTTCATCCCGGTCAGGGCGTTGATCAGCGTCGATTTCCCGACGTTGGAGCGCCCGGCAAAGCAGACCTCCATTCGGTCGGGGGGCGGCAGCCCGTCCATCGCCACCACGCCTTTGACGAATGTCGTCTCCCCGGCGAAAAGCATCCGGCCCTTCTCGGCGCTCGGCGCGTCGGGCTCTTCGGCGATGGTGTAGTTCACTTGCATCAGATCAGCTCCAGTTCGTCGCCTACGGCGATCTCTCCGCCCTTGGTGACGGTCAGGGTAACACCGAAATCCCGGTGACCCAATTGGTCGAGTGCGGCGAGCGTGTCCACGTCGCGCGCGCCGGTGTCGGTGTTGACGGTGGTGGCAAGGCAGCGGGTGATGCGTTTGGAGACATGCAGCCGTGCTTCGCCGATTTTCAGATCGCACCCCAGCCAGTCGAACTCGGCCCAAGGGGCCGCACCGTCAAACCAGATGTTGCCGCGCCAGCGGGCGGTTTGCAGCGGGGCAGCTGCCAATTCTTCGACGGCGCGATGGGAGGTGAGGCTGTTGAGCGAGAGCGTCGGCTCCGCGCTGTCGGTATAGCCGCGGCCATCAAGGCGGAGGATATCCACCGGGGCAGCGCGGCCTTCGGCCACCAGCGGGCGCACCCAGTCGAGGAAGGCAGCCTGTTCGCGATCCGCGTGAAAGGTGATTTCGCCGCGCGTCGGGTGGCGCAGAGTGAGCATCTCAGTGGTCTCATCCAGCTTGGCCGTGATCGCCTGCAACTGCGGCGAAGAGGCCCCCCGGGTGAAATTCAAACACCGCGCCCAGTCTCCCGGCGCGGCTTTGGAGGCGTCATGGGCCACGGCCCAGAGCCGGTCGTAGGGCATGGATTGCCCGGCGCGCAGGGTCACACGCTCAACCGTCTCGCGGCCATGGGCCTTGAGCGGATGCCGGTTGAGCGCGGTGACCTGCATCACTTTTTCGACTTGCCCGATTTGGGCTTGGCATCCGCATTGGCGGCAGCGCTCTTGGGCGTGCGTTTGAAGCCGCCTTTGATGTTGCCCCAAAGGTCAGGTTTGTACCCCTGGCTGCGCATGATCAGATATTGCTGGGTGAAAGTGATCGTGTTGTTGGCGATCCAGTACACCACCAAGCCGCTCGCGAAACCGCCCAGCATGAACATGAAGACCCAAGGCATCCACGCAAAGATCATCTGCTGTGTCGGGTCGGTGGGCGCCGGGTTCAGCTTTTGCTGCAAGAACATGGAGATACCCAAGAGCAGCGGCAGGATGCCGATGAAGATCAGCGCCAGCATCGAACCCGGCTCGGGCGCGGCATAGGGCAAGAGGCCCCAGAGGTTCATGATCGAGGTCGGATCGGGCGCGCTGAGGTCTTGGAACGGGCCAAAGAAGGGGGCGTGGCGCAGTTCGATCGTGACGAAAATCACCTTGTAGAGCGAGAAGAAGATCGGAATTTGCAACAGGATCGGCAGGCAGCCCGCAGCTGGGTTCACCTTGTTCTTCTTATAGAGCTCCATCATGCCCTGTTGCATCTTCTGACGGTCGTCGCCCGCTTCTTTCTTCAGCTTTTCCATCTCGGGCTGAAGTTCTTTCATCCGCGCCATGGAGACGTAGGATTTGTACGCCAGCGGGAAGAGGACCGCCTTGATCAGCAGCGTCAGGCCGATGATGGCGACACCCATGTTGCCGATAAGTTTGTTGAGCTCATGCAGCAGCCAGAAGATCGGCTTGGTCAGGAAGAAGAACCAGCCCCAGTCGATGCTGTCGATGAATTTGGCAACACCGGAGGATTGGTAATCCTGAAGGGTTTCCCATTCCTTGGCACCGGCGAAAAACTTGCTGGAGGTGCTGACGCTTTCGCCTGCCGCGACCGAGCGGGTGGGCTGGCGGGTGAAGGCGCGGTAGGTGTCCGCGCGCGGATCATAGGTGAGCGCCTGTTCAAAGGTTTCGCCCGCGTCGGGGATCAGCACCGCCTGCCAATAGTGATCGGTAAAGCCGACCCAGCCCTCGGTGACGCCTTCGGTGACCACGGCGGGGCGGCCCCAGGTGCTGTTCACATCGGCTTCGGCGATATCGTCCCAATCGACTTCGGAAAGTTCACCATTGGCCATGGCCACGGCGCCTTCATGCAGGATGAAGAAGCTTTTCAGGTCTTCGGGCAGCCCGTGCTGCGCGATCATGCCGAAGGGGGCGAGGTTCACCGCACCTTCGCCGTTGTTGGTCACGCTCTGGGTGATGTCGAACATATATTGGTCATCGACCGAGATGGTGCGGGTAAAGACCTGCCCGGCGCCATTGTCCCAAGTGAGGGTCACGGGGCTGTCGATGCCCAGCGTTTCGCCCTCGCTCAGGGTCCAAAGCGTGTCGACACCCGGCGCGGCATCGGGGGCGAGGCCCGAACCGGCGGCCCAACCGTGCAGCGCATAGTAAGCATCGCTCGACCCTTCGGGGGAGAGCAGCGTCACGATTTCGGCATCCGCGTCGAGCGTGGTTTGGTAATCGTTCAATTTCAGATCGTCGATCCGACCGCCCATGAGCGAGATGGAGCCGCTGACCTTGTCTGTCGCGATTGCCACGCGAGGCGCTGCTGCCAGTGCCGCGCGGCGGCCTTCGGGGGCGGCGCCTTCGCCATCTTCCGTGCCGGGCGCGGCCGCGGTATCGGCGGTGGAGGCGGGAACCGAAGTGCCTTCGACAGTCTCGCTGATCTCGGTACCGGGTTCCAATGCTGGGTCGGCTTCAGGGGGCGGGAACAGAAGGAACCACACGAGGATGACGGCAAAGCTGAGCGCCGTGGCAAGGATGAGATTCTTGTTCTGTTCGTCCATGGGGGCCGCCACCTGATGTCTTTGAATATCACGGGGGTTCAACAGAGTGCGGGGCCAAAGGTCAAGTGGAATCGGGCGGGATGAAGGGGGATGCAGGGTGGTTTTGGTCCATCTGGCATGGGTTTTGCGGAGTTTCGCCGGGGGCGGTTGCGGGGGAGCGGCGGCCCCGGCATTGAGCGAGGCGGGCACGAAGGGTGTGACCGTACTTCGGGGTGCAGGGTGTTCTCCTCTGCCTCAGACCCTTCGGCCGTCGCGACCACCGTCGCTTAATGCCCCGGGCCGGTGCTAAGCACAGAGCCCGCTAGGTGGCACGCCCATTCATGATGCGCGGCACGTCTTGCAGTTTCGCGTTGTGGCGGGCGATCCAATCGAGTGTTTGCTCAAAGGGCATGGGGCGGGCGATGCCGAATCCCTGCACATGGTCGCAGCCGAGTTGGGCGAGTAAGACATGCTCCCCCACCGTTTCCACACCTTCGGCGAGGGTCTCAATGCCCAGTCGTTCGGCCATGGTGAGAATGGCGCTGATCATGCGCTGCTGGTCGGGGTCGCGGTCGGCTTTCATGACGAAAGAGCGGTCAATCTTGATCCGGCTGACGGAAAAGCGGCGGATGGATGCGATGGAGGCATGGCCCGTGCCAAAGTCGTCAAGATCGATGCGACAACCGAGCTTGCGCAGAGCGTTGATATTGCGGGTGATCACATCGTCGGCAGTTGAGGCGACGACGGTTTCCAGTACTTCGATGGCGAGCCGGTCGGGGGACAGGTCGAACCGGTCCAACTCCCAAGTGATTTTGTCGATGAGCCGGGGGTTGGCAAGTTCACCCCCGGCGAAGTTCACCCCGATCTGCGGTACTATGGTGCCGGACCCGTCCCAGGCTTTGAGGGCCGCGAAAGAGTGGTACATCATGACTTCGGCCAAACGCTCCAACAGGCCTGCCTCTTCGACGGCGGGCAGGAAATCCGAAGGGGGGATCATGCCCTGTACCGGATGGTTCCAGCGCGCCAAGGCTTCAAAGCCGGTGATCTGGCCTGTGTCGGTTGAGATTTGCGGCTGGAACCATGGTTGAATTTGGCCGTTGTCCAAGGCCTGCGCGACCTCTGCGCGCAGTTCGGCGCGGCTTTCGGTTTCCCGGCGCATCTGGTCGGAAAAGGCGCGAATGGAGGAGGGGCCGCGGCGCTGCGCGCTGCGCAGGGCGGTGGCAGCGGCGGCAAGCCATGCGGCGGCATCCCCGCCCGGGGTGCGGGTGTTAAGGCAAAAGCCGACGGAGGCTGTGAGGTGGATCGTAACCCCATCGTCGAAAAACGGTTTTTCCAAAACGGATTGTAGCCGCCCGGCCAGTTGAATGCAGAGTTCAAGGTCAAGCTGCCGTACAGGGGCCGTGCAGACGGCGAACCGCGCCTCTCCCATTTTGCCGATGAGATCATCGTCGCGCAGGGCGCCCTGCAATCGTTCGCCGCTTTGCCGCACGAGCGTGTCGGCGGCGGTTTGACCGTGGCGTTCGATGATTTGGTCAAGCCCTTCGAGCGCAATGAAACATGTGGCCGACAAACGCCCCCGAGATTGGGCGGTTTGAAAAACTTGTTCGGCGAACTCCTCAAAAGCGCTGCGTTGTAGGATGCCGCCGAGCGCGTCTTGGGGTGCCTGAGAATTCCCGCCAAAGCGCTGCCCCGCAAGGAAAAGAAGCGGCAGCGCAGCGGAGGCGGCGATCAGAGCCATTTCGCCGCCGATCCAAAAGGCCAGCAACGTCAGCGCGGGGAGGAAGGCCAAAGCGGCCTGACCGCTGAGCAAAACGGCGAACGCCTGGCGCAGTTGCGTGAGCCCGGAAAGCCGGTGAATTGCCATCGCGATATCCCTTCCCAATACGCGCAATGCCTGCGCTGACGGGGGAGGGATATCGCCTTTAGGGTGTGCTGTGGGTTAACAGAACCCGCTTTTTTGCGGATTGTTATCTAAAATTGTTCTTGCTCCGTACCCTCAACGTTCCGCATGAGCCCGGCGAAGTCAAAAAGCTTGGGATCCAGCAGGTGCGAGGGGCGGGCGTTCATCAGCGCGCGGAACATGACTTGCCGACGACCGGGGCTATTGGCCTCCCACCCGTCGAGAATCGCCTTCACCTGCTGCCGCTGAAGCCCGTCCTGCGAGCCGCAAAGATCGCAGGGAATGATCGGGTAGTTCATCGCCGTGGCAAAACGCTCGCAATCGCTTTCCGCGACATGGGCGAGGGGGCGGTAGACAAAAAGATCGCCTTCCTCGTTAACCAATTTGGGCGGCATGGTCGCCAGTCGTCCGCCGTGGAAAAGATTCATGAAGAAGGTTTCGAGGATGTCATCCCGGTGGTGCCCCAGCACCACGGCAGAGCAGCCTTCCTCCCGCGCGATCCGGTAGAGATTGCCCCGACGCAGGCGGGAGCAAAGCGCGCAGAAGGTGCGCCCGGCGGGGACCTTGTCCATCACGATCGAATAGGTGTCTTGATATTCGATGCGATGCGGGACGCCCATCTTTTCAAGGAATTCCGGCAGCACGGTCGCCGGGAAATTCGGCTGCCCCTGATCGAGGTTGCAGGCCAAAAGCTCCACCGGCAGCAGGCCGCGCCATTGCAGTTCATGCAGAACTGCCAGCAGGGTATAGCTGTCTTTGCCGCCTGACAGGCAGACCAGCCATTTCGGCTTGGGCGCACCTTGGGCGGTCGGCTCCACCATGCCGTATTGATCAATCGCCTCGCGGGTCATGCGGACGATGCGTTTGCGCAGTTTCTTGAACTCGGTGCTTTGCGGTGCACCGGCAAAGAGGGGGTGAATCTCGTCGGTTTCGTCCAGCATCGTCGGGTCTCTCACTATCAGCTTGGCTTCACCTAGGGCATTTTGCCCCTTTGCCGCAAGCGCGGCGCTAATCGGGAACGTTGTCGATCCCGCTTTGCCCCCAAGGGTGGCAGCGCGCGATCCGGCGGGCGGCCAGCCATCCGCCCCGCAGCCCGCCGTGTTTTTGCAAGGCTTCCAGCGCATAGGCGCTGCAGGTGGGCTGATAGCGGCAGTTATGCCCGACCCATGGGCTGAAGATCATCCGATAGCCGCGCACCGGCAGGGCAAGAAGCGCGGCCAAGGGGGTCATTTTCGGACCCCATGCAGAATATCCAGCGCGCGGGCCAGATCGGCGAGCAACTGGTCAAAGGGCAGGGCGGCTGTCGCTTCGCGCCGCCCGACAAAGACATAGTCCATGCCCGCGCGCCCCGCCTGCGGCAGGGTGAGCCGCGCGATCTCGCGCAGGCGGCGTTTGGCGCGGTTGCGGGCCACGGCATTGCCGACCTTCTTGGAACAGGTGAAACCCACGCGAATGGGCGCCGCGCTGGGCTCATCCTCCCGGCGGGGTCGCATTTGCAGAATGAAACCGGGGGTGGCCACGCGTTTGGCGCGGCTGGCACGTTGGAAATCCGCCCGTTTGGTCAGGGTCTCCAGACGCAGAGAAACCGCCGGGGCAGGGTTCCCCTTCGTGGCGCAAGTGCCATTCAAGGGTGCCTCCGGCGGTGTCATATTCTGGTTCCGAAGATCGAGGGCGCTTATGCGCTCAGCGATTTCCGGCCCTGTGCGCGGCGTGCGTTGATGATCTTACGGCCGGCTTTGGTGGCCATGCGCGCGCGGAAACCATGGCGCCGCTTGCGCACGAGGTTCGAGGGTTGAAAGGTGCGTTTCATCGCTCCGTCTCCATCTAAAGCTGGCTGGGCACGGAATCACTTGAAGGTTCCACCGCGGCCAGCGTCAATTCAAGCCCGTCCTCTAATGCGGCGGGGCGCGCAAGTCAAACCCCCTGACAGGGAAAAACCGCGCTTTGCAACAAAATGCCGGTTTGCGGGGCCGGAATTGTTTCAGTTCACCCCGTAACTTTGCAAAATCGCCCTTTCCCGCACAAGTCCCATCAAGCGCGCGTGAGGAGCCTGTTCCCGCACCCCGCTTCACGCCATCATTGAGGAAAGCGAAATTGGTCTGATGCAGGCCCAAGGAAGTGTGAAAATGAGCCGCAATGACCAAAGTAAACCCGCGCTGATGCGCTATCTGCCCCTTGCGCTGATCGCCGTCGTCGCAGCCATCGGGGCCTTTACCCTACGCGATTACCTGAGTTTCGACGCGCTGCGTGACAATCGCGAGGCGCTGATCGCCTTTCGCGACAGCAACTACCTGTTGACCGCGCTGGTCTTTGTCGCCGCCTATGTGGTGATCGTGGCTTTCTCCCTGCCGGGGGCCACGGTGGCCACTTTGACGGGCGGCTTCCTCTTCGGGCTGTTTCCGGGCGTGCTTTATAATGTCAGTGCTGCGACCTTGGGCGCGGTGGTGATCTTTCTGGCCGCGCAATGGGGCCTTGGCGCACGGTTGAAAGACCGGATGGACGCCTCTGAGGGCATGGTGCGCAAGATCAAGGCGGGGATCGACGACAACCAGTGGTCGATGCTCCTCTTTATCCGGCTGGTGCCGGTGGTGCCCTTCTTTGTCGCGAATCTGCTGCCGGCCTTTCTCGGTGTGCCGCTGTTTCGCTTCGTGATCTCGACGTTTTTCGGAATCATGCCGGGGGCCTTGGTCTTTACCTCGGTGGGCGCAGGGCTAGGTGCGGTTTTCGCCCGGGGTGAGTCGCCCGACCTTGGGATTATTTTCGAGCCGCATATTCTATTGCCCATTCTGGGTCTTTGCGTGCTGTCGCTGCTGCCCGTGGCGATCAAGACATTTACCGGGAAGAAGGATCTGCTGAAATGACCAACCGTATCAAGACCGACGTTCTGATCATCGGCGGAGGCTCTGGCGGGTTGTCGGTTGCAGCGGGGGCCGTGCAGATGGGCGCGGATGTGACCCTGCTGGAAGGGCACAAGATGGGCGGCGATTGCCTGAACTATGGCTGCGTGCCCTCCAAGGCGCTGATCAAGACCGGCAAGACGGCCTATACCCAGCAACACAGCGCGCAATACGGGGTGGAGGCCGCCGCCGGGGTGGTCGACTACGCCGCTGCCAAGGATCACGTGGCCGATGTTATCTCGCAAATCGCGCCGGTCGATTCGGTTGAGCGGTTCGAGGGCTTGGGCGTGCGGGTGATCCGCGAATACGGGCGTTTCATTTCCGATAAAGAGGTGCAGGCGGGCGATACCATCATCACCGCGCGGCGCATCGTCGTGGCCACCGGCTCCTCTCCGCTGGTGCCGCCGATTCCGGGGCTGGCGGATGTGCCCTATGAGACGAATGAGACCCTCTTTGATCTGCGCGAGAAGCCCGAGCATCTGATCATCATCGGGGGCGGCCCCATCGGCATCGAAATGGCGCAGGCCCATGTGCGGATGGGCTGCAATGTCACCGTGATCGAAGGCAGCCGCGCGCTTGGCAAGGATGACCCCGAGCTGTCCGAAGTGGTGTTGCAGACCATGCGGGACGAGGGGGTAGTTTTCGAGGAAGGCAGCGATGCGGCCAAGGTCAGCGGTGCGGCGGGGGCGATCACGGTCGAGACCAAGGATGGCCGCGTGATCAAGGGCTCGCATCTGCTGATGGCCGTGGGGCGCAAGAGCAACATCGACCGGCTCGATCTGGATAAGGCCGGGGTGGAGACCACCAAGGCAGGCATCAAGGTCGACGACAGCCTGCGCAGCAGCAACCGCCGGGTCTATGCCATCGGCGATGTGGCAGGCGGGCTGCAATTTACCCATGTGGCAGGTTATCATGCCGGGGTGGTGATCCGCTCGATCGTCTTTGGTCTGCCGAGCAAGACGAAGCTGCACCATATCCCATGGGTCACCTATGCCGCGCCGGAACTGGCGCAGGTGGGGCTGACCGAAGCGCAGGCGCGCGAAGAGCATGGCGACAAGCTGGAGGTCGTGCGGTTCCATTACAACCACAACGACCGCGCGATTGCCGAGCGTCAGACCAAAGGGTTCATCAAGGTGATGGTGGTCAAGGGCCGCCCGGTGGGGGCCAGTATCGTCGGCCATCAGGCGGGCGAATTGATCACCCTGTGGTCGCTTGCGCTGGTCAATAAGATGAAGATGAGCCAGATTGCTGCTATGGTTGCCCCTTACCCCACGATCTCGGAGATTAACAAACGCGCGGCGGGGGCCTATTTCAGCCCGCGCCTGTTCGAAAGCGCTCTGGTCAAAACGGTGGTGCGCGCCGTGCAGCGCTTTTTGCCCTGAGAACGCCCATGATCCACTCGCTTTCTGGCCGCCTGCTGATCCTCACCACCATCTTTGTGATGCTGGCCGAAGTGCTGATCTTTGTCCCCTCCATCGCGCGGTTCCGCGAGGAATATATGCTGACGCGGTTGGAGCGGGCGCAGATCGCGTCGCTGGCGCTTTTGGCCGACGACATGCTCGACCCGGAGTTGGAAGAGGAGCTGCTGCGCAACGCCGAGGTCTTCAACGTGGTGCTGCGCCGGGATGAGGCGCGGCAATTGGTGCTGGCGTCGCCTATGCCGCGCATGGTGTCGCAGACCTATGATTTGCGCGATGCCTCGGCGACGGTCTTGATCCGCGATGCGATGCTGCGGCTGTTCCGCCCGGGGAATGAGGTGGTCCGCGTGATCGGCGCGCCGGTGCGCGAAGCGGGGCTGCTGATTGAGGTCACGATGGAGACAGCGCCCATGCGTGTCGCCATGCTCGACTACGGGATTCGCATCCTCATCCTTTCGGCGGTGATCTCGGTCATCACGGCGGTGCTTTTGTTCTTTGCCATGCGGGCCTTGCTGCTGAAACCGATCAAACGGGTGGCGGGGCATATGCAGCGCTATGCCGCCGCACCAGAAGATGCGCGGCGGATCATTGAACCTTCCGCCAGCGTGACCGAATTGCGCGAGGCCGAAGAGGCGCTTCAGAAGCTGCAAACCGACCTCACGCAGGCGCTTAAACAGAAAGAGCGTTTGGCCCAATTGGGCAGCGCCGTTAGCAAGATCAGCCATGATCTGCGCAACATCCTCACTTCTGCCCAACTGTTCACCGACCGGATCGAAATGTCCGAAGACCCGACCGTGAAACGCATGGCCCCGAAACTCGTAGGCTCGATCACCCGGGCGGTGCACCTATGCGAATCGACGTTGGCCTTCGGCAAGGCCGAAGAGCCGGGACCGACGCTGACGCTCATGCCGCTCGAAGAACTGGTGGAAGAGGTCATCGACGGCGAACGCCTTGCCGATCCCGAAAGCATCGTGCGCTTTGCCGCTGATATTCCCGCGAATCTCACCGTGCGTGCGGATCCTGAACAAATGTACCGCGTGCTGGCAAATCTCATGCGTAACGCCCGGCAGGCGATCACCGCCACCGGCAAACCGGGCGAAGTCTATCTGCGGGCCGAGGATATGGGCGAAGCATGGTGCATCACCGTCAGCGATACCGGCCCCGGCCTGCCGCCCAAGGCGCGGGAGCATCTCTTCACCGCCTTTCAGGGCGGGGCGCGCAAGGGTGGCTCAGGTTTGGGGCTGGTAATCGCTTCCGAACTGGTGCGCGGCCACGGCGGCAGCCTTGCGCTGCGCAACAGCGGGCCGGAAGGTACGGTTTTTGACATAACACTGCCCAAGGGGGACGGCGCCCTGTAGATTTTTGAAGAAAATTGCATTTCCTTGAAACGAGGGCTTGCAACTCCCCGGGGCTAAGACTAAACCCCCGCTCAGTGGACCGATAGCTCAGCTGGATAGAGTACCTGACTACGAATCAGGGGGTCGGGGGTTCGAATCCTCCTCGGTCCGCCACTGCCCAAAATTGAAGAACACGGCGCTTTTGGGGCGTCTTATCCGTCTCGCGGCGGGTTGTAGAAGCCCGTGTCGCGGTAGGGCCGGTCAAAGGCATGATCCATCAGTTCCAGATGGTCTTGGCCGTAATACATGTCACCATTCAGAAAATAGCTGGGCGAGCCAAAGATGCCGCGGGCAATGGCCTCTTCAGTGTTTTGCGCGTGGATTGCCTGCACATCCTCTTCCATCGCCCGTGCAATCAGCCCGTCGCACTCAGAATCGACCGCTTCAGTCGCGCGGCGCAGGTGCGCGGGATTCGCGAGATCGATATCATCGCGCCAATGGGCCTGAAGGATCGCAAAGGAAAGCGCATCGACATCCCGCCCCGCCTGAGCGGCGGCGATCAGGTAGCCGTTTGCAAGGTTCAGTGGGTTGTCGTGGTGGGTCGGGCGGTGGTTGAGAATCTCCAGCCCGCGATATTGCGCCCAGCGCTCAATCTCTCGTCCAAAGAAATAGTCGATATAGTGGGGCGTGAAACCGCGGAAATGGCTGACACGGCCTGAGGCGATCACGGGGTTGAGGTCAAAGGGGCGATGCACCAGCCGCGCACCGCGGGTCGCGCAGATTTCCAAAAGCTTGCGATGCCCCAGATAGGCATAGGCGGAATGGGCGGAATAGAAATATTCAATGGTGTCCAAGGTCGGCTCCCTCCGGTTTTGCCAGCATCATGGCGGAAACCGGCGGGGAGACAAGGACGGGGGCCGAAAGCCGAGTGCGGAATCGCGGGAGTGCCCGTAACGGGGCGCTTCTAGCCGCGCTGACGCCTCAATACCGGCGGTTATGCAATTTGTTCGCCCGTGGCCGGGGCGCGATTGCGCGGACCTTCCGAGGCTGGGGGCGTTGCTTGGCCATGAATGCCAGTGCCGCCACCGCGGCCATGATCAGGATCAAGAGTTCGTAAGTCCACATGAGCCATTCCTCCTAGGGCATGTTCATAAGATTAACCTTAGCGATGCCCGATGGGTTCCGTCTTGGCCGGGATGGTGGCGGCCTTTGGCCGGGGCCGCAAGTCAAAAAGGCCGCCGCATTTTAGCGACGGCCTTCTTTCGGCAGCGCCCGCTCCGGGCGTCAGCCCATTTGCCGCACCACGGCCATGGTGGCGATGGCAGGCAGGGTCAGCAGCGCTTTGACCTGTTCCACGCGGGGGGGGGTGTAGTAGCCCTCTTCGTGCAGGATGTTGACCGTGGCGACCATCTTGCCGCCGATGATGATCGGCAGGTTTACGACCGAGGCGCAGCCCAAACGGCCAATCAGTTCCGCATCGGGAAAGACCGCGTCGATATCGGCCAAGGTGTTGGCGACAAAGCATTCCTGCCGCCCGTGGACCTGTTCGAACCAAGTGTCGATGGTGATCTCTTTGGTGCCGGAGGTGGGATAATTTTCGGCGTCGTCAGTATAGACCCGCCGCGCCAGCATCGCGTCCATATCCGCGGTCATCACGGTAAAGAGTTTGGCCCCCGCGGTGGCCTTGGTCAGCGCGCAGAGCGCGTCGAAGGCCTGTGTTTCGGTGGTCGCCTGCTCAAGCGCTGTCTGAAAGCGTTGCATTGCGTCGGTGGTATCGGTCATGGGGCTTCCTTGCGGTCTGGATTGCCGCCCGAGGCGGCGTAGAGGGCTTGGGTATAGGGATCGGTAAAGCTGCCGTCATGCAGCGCGCTGGCCGGGGCGATCTCGACCACCCGGCCTTTGTTCATCACCGCCATGCGGTCGCACATGAAACTGACGACGGGCAGATTGTGGGTGACCATCAGATAGGTCAGCCCCTGTTCGCGGCGCAGCCGTTTCAGCAGGTTGAGGATTTCCGCCTGAACCGAGACATCCAGCGCCGAGGTCGGCTCATCCAGCAGCATCACCTTGGGCTCAAGCATCAGCGCGCGCGCGATGGCCACCCGTTGCCGCTGCCCGCCGGAGAGCTGATGCGGAAAGCGGAAGCGGAAACGTTTGTCGAGGCCGACGGCCTGCAACATCTCCACCACGCGGGCGCTGCGGTTGCCAAGCCCGTGAATCATTAGCGGCTCGGAGAGCACCCCATCCACCGTTTTGCGCGGATGGAGAGAGGCATAGGGGTCTTGAAATACCATCTGGCATTGCCCGGCAAAAGCGCGGTCGACCTTGTGACCGCGCGGCTGGCCGAGTACGGAAATCTCACCGGTCCAATCGGGGGCCAGCCCCGCGATGGCCTTGAGCACCGTGGATTTGCCCGAACCGCTTTCGCCCACCAGCGCAAAGCTTTCGCCCTCGGCCACGTCGATATTCATCCCGGTGACCACCTTGGTTTGCCCATAGGAGATGTCGAGGTTCTTGAGTGTAATCGCGCTCATGTGCCGCTCCATGCGCTGCGGTCGAGGACGGGCAGTTCATCGCGCGTCTCTTCCATTTTCGGAACCGCGGCCAAAAGGCCCTTTGTGTAGGGATGGCTGGCCTTGTGCAGATCGGCGGCGGCGCAGCTTTCCACCACCTGGCCTGCGTGCATCACAAGGATCCGGTCGCAATAGCGCGCCACCAGGTTGAGGTCATGGGAGATCAGGATCAGCCCCATGCCGTGGTCGCGCACCAGCTCGTCGATGAGGTCGAGCACTTGAGCCTGCACGCTCACATCCAGCGCCGAGGTCGGCTCGTCCGCGATCAGCAGATCGGGGCGGGGGATCAGCATCATGGCGATCATGATGCGCTGGCCCATGCCGCCAGAGACTTCGTGCGGGTAGAGGTCGATCACCCGCTCGGGCTCATTGATCCGCACCGATTCCAGCATTTCGATCACCCGCGCTTTCACATCGCGCCGGGCGAGGCGTTCGTGGGTCAGCAGGGCTTCGGCGATCTGCGCACCCACGGTCATCACCGGGTTCAGCGAGAACTTCGGGTCCTGCATGATCATCGAAATCCGCGCCCCTCGCAGGTGGCGCATTTGTCTTTCCGACTGGCTTTGCAGGTCGATCCCGTCAAAGCGCATCACATCGGCCTGTTGCCGCCCCGGATGACGCACCAGCCGCAGGATCGCCCGCCCGGTCATGGATTTGCCCGAGCCGCTTTCGCCGACGATGCCAAGTCGTTCACGGCCGAGGGTGAAGGACAGCCCCTTGACCACCTCGACCCGGCCCTTGGGGGTGGGGAAGCTGACGGAGAGGTTTTTAAGTTCCAGCAGGCGCGCGGTCATGATTTGCCTCCTTGTTTGGGGTCGAGCACGTCGCGCAGCCCGTCGCCCAAAAAGCAAAAGCCGAGCGAGACAAGGATGATCGCAAAACCGGGCATCGTCGCGACCCACCACTGGTCCAGAATGAATGTCCGCCCGCGTGAGATCATCGCGCCCCATTCCGGCAGCGGCGGCTGCGCACCGAGGCCAAGGAAGCCGAGCCCCGCGGCGGTCAAGATGATCCCCGCCATATCCAACGTCACCCGCACGATCATCGAAGAGGTACACAGCGGCAGCACATGGCGCGTGATGATCCGCCCGTGCGACGCGCCCAGCAGACGCATGGCCGAAATGAATTCCGAGTTGCGGAAGGTCAGCGTCTCGGCCCGTGCGATCCGCGCATAGGCGGGCCAAGAGGTGATGGCGATGGCGATGATGGCATTCTCGATCCCCGGCCCGAGGGCCGCGACGAAGGCCAGCGCGAGGATCAGTTTGGGCATGGAGAGAAACACATCCGTCACCCCCATCAAGACCCTGTCGGTCCAGCCGCCGAAATAGCCCGAGATCGCGCCGATCAGCAGCCCCAGCGGGGCGGCGATGACAGCGACCAAGGCCACGATCATCAGGGTGATCCGCGCGCCATAGATCACGCGGCTGAAAATGTCGCGCCCCAACTCATCCGTGCCCATCCAATGCGCCGCCGAAGGGGGCAACAGGCGGGCGTCGAGGTTCTGCCCCAGCGGATTCTGCGGCGCGATCCAAGGCGCAAACAGCGCGGCGAGGATCAGCATCAGCAGGATCACCGCCCCCACCACCGCCAGTGGATTGCGCAGCAATTGCAGCAGCATGCGATAGGCGTTGCCCATATTCGCCTGCAATTTCGAGGCGGGGGAGTCGTCCAAAAGCCAGTTTCTTGCAGTGGTCATGACGGCCTCCTAGCGGCTGCGCGGGTCAAGGATGCGGTAGAGCACATCCGAGAGTTTGTTGATCAGGATGAAGACCGCGCCGATTACCAGCGTCGCCCCCAACACGGCATTCATATCGGCATTGAGCAGCGCTACGGTCAGGTAGTTCCCGATCCCTGGCCAGCTAAAGACCGTCTCGATCATCACCGACCCTTCGAGCAGGGCGGCATAGGACAGGCCGATCACGGTGATCAGCGGCACGCGGATCGGGCGGAACCCATGCACCCAAAGCACCCGCCATTCGGCCACGCCCTTGACCCGCGCGGTGGTGATGAACTCTTGGCCTAGTTGGTCCAACATGAAGCTGCGGGTCATCCGCGCGATATAGGCGAGCGAGAAAAACCCGAGGATCGCCGCAGGCAGGATCAGGTGATCCAGCGCATTCCAAAAGATGTCCCATTCACCCGCAAGGGCCGAATCCACCAGCATCAGCCCGCTGCGCGGCGCTACCATGCCTTCGTAAAAGATATCGACACGGCCCGGCCCCGCGACCCAGCCCAGATTGGCGTAGAAAATGACCAGACCGACAAGCCCCAGCCAGAAGGCGGGCACCGAGTAGCCCAGCAGCGCGAAAACACGGATGACCTGATCCACCCAAGTGCCCTGTCGCGCGGCAGCCCAGACACCGCAGGGCACGCCAAGGCCGATGCCGATCAGAATGCCCAGTGTCGCCATCTCCAGCGTGGCGGGGAAAACCTTGGCAAGGTCCTGCGCCACGGGCCGGTTGGTCGAGACAGAATACCCGAGGTCGCCTTGGAACACGTCGCCGACATAGGAGAAGAATTGCATGATCAGGGGCCGGTCCAGCCCCATCGCCACCCGCGCGGCTTCATATTGCTCTTGGGTCGCGCGGTCGCCGACCACGGCCAGCACCGGATCAATCGGAATGACCCGCCCGATGAAAAATGTGATCGCCATCAGCCCGATGAAGGTGAGCAGGGTCACCACCGCAAAACCGCCGAGAGAGGAGACCCCCTGCGCCAGCCTGCGGGCTTTTGTCATATTCGTATTCACGGGCCACGCCCTCCCTTCCTTCGCCGATGCCATTGATAAGCAAGCCATTTCCTGCGCCGACATGCGGCCTCAGGGTGCGGTGGCACCGTTCTGGATGCTTTGTGCATAAAACAAATTTCGCCATTTGCAAAAATTTTTTTGCCAGACAAAATAATTTTTTGTAACGTCGCTTCAGAACAGGGGAGATGACCAAGATGCCGCGCGACAAAGCCAAGCCCGAGCCGAACCTCGGTGCCGCGATCCGCAAAAGGCGCAAGCAGATGCAGATGACGCTGCAAATGCTCTGCGACAAATCCGGTGTGTCGATGGGCTATCTCAGTCAGTTGGAGCGGGGCAATGCCACGCCGTCGCTCGGCACGTTGGCGCAGATCGCCGATGGGTTGGATGTGGCTTTGGAATATTTCATCGCCGCGCCCAAACCCTCGGACGGGCTGACCCGTGGCAATGAGCGCACGCAGTTCGCGCTGGCCAATTCATCGCTGACCTATGAAAGCCTTGCCGCCACTTTCCCCGGCGCGGAACTGTCGAGCTATCTGCTTCACGTCCCGCCCGGCTACGAATCCGAGACGGTGAGCCATGAGGGCGAAGAGATGGTCTTTGTCCTTGAGGGAGAGATTGAGCAGACCCTCGACGGGCAGAAATTCCGCATGAGCGCGGGCGACTGTCTGCATTACAGCGGCCAGCTTCCCCATGCTTGGGCAAACCGAACCGACACGACTGCGCGCATCCTCTGGACCGGCACCTTGACGGTGCTGAACCGGGCAGGGGCCATCGAGCTGCCTGAACTGATCAAGAAAGCCTAGGCGCGCTGGGCAAATGACATTCCAACTTCAACGATCCAACAAGGAGACAATCATGAAAACACTTAGATCAACCCTATTGGCGAGCGCGCTGGCGCTGCCCTTGGCCGCGCCGCTGGCCTTGGCCGATACGCCCGAAGGCGTGCTTGTCGTGGCGCAGAATATCGACGACATCGTGGCGCTCGACCCTGCGCAGGCCTATGAGTTCACCTCCGGCGAGCTGGTCACCAACCTTTACGACCGTCTGGTGCAATATGACGCCGAAGACACCACGGTGCTCGCACCCGGTCTGGCCTCTGACTGGGAAGCCGATGCCGAGGCCAAGACGATCACCTTCACCCTGCGCGACGGCGCGACTTTCGCCTCCGGCAACCCGGTGACCGTGGATGACGTGCTGTTCTCTTTCGCACGCGTGATCAAACTGAACCTAACCCCGGCCTTCATCCTGACCCAACTGGGCTGGACGGCTGAGAACATCGACCAGATGGTCACGGCCGAGGGCAATGCCGTCACCGTGAAATACGACGGCGATTTCTCCCCGGCCTTTGTGCTGAACGTGCTCGCCGCGCGCCCTGCCTCCATCGTCGACAGCGTGCTGGTGAAAGAGCATGAAGTCGACGGCGACATGGGCAATGCTTGGCTGAACGAAAACTCCGCCGGTTCCGGCCCCTTCAAGCTGGACCGCTATGCGCCCGCGCAGATGGTTCGGATGAGCGCGAATGAGGGCTATTTCAACGGCGCCCCCGAGATCGACAGCGTGATCATCCGCCATGTGGCCGAATCCGCCACCCAGCAGTTGCTGCTTGAGAAGGGCGATATCGACCTTGCGCGCAACCTGACGCCGGACCAGATCGCCTCGATCGACAACGCGGAGATCAAGGTCGAAACCTACCCGCAGGCGGCGGTGCATTTCCTGTCGTTCAACCAAAAGACGGAAAGCCTGACCCCGCCCGCCGTTTGGGAAGCCGCCCGCTATCTGGTGGATTACGAAGGCATGACCAATTCGATCATCAAAGGTCAAATGGACGTGCATCAGGCCTTCTGGCCCAAGGGCTTCCCCGGCTCGTTCGACGAGACGCCTTTCACCTACGATCCTGAAAAGGCGGAGCAAATCCTCGCCGATGCCGGGATCGAGACGCCGATCACCGTCTCGCTCGACGTGATCAATGCGGCGCCGTTCACCGACATGGCCCAGTCGCTTCAGGCGAGCTTTGCCGACGCGGGGATTAACTTCGAAATCCTGCCCGGCACCGGCAGTCAGGTCATCACCAAGTACCGTGAGCGCAGCCACGAGGCGATGTTGCTGTACTGGGGCCCCGACTTCATGGACCCGCATTCCAATGCCAAGGCTTTTGCCTATAACTCGGACAACTCCGACGACTCCTATGCCGCGACCACCACATGGCGCAACGCATGGGCCGTGCCGGAAGAGCTGAACAAGCAGACCATGGCGGCACTGTCAGAGGCCGACCCGGAAAAGCGGCTCGAGATGTACCGCGACCTTCAGCAGAAGGTGCAAAAGGACTCGCCCATCGTGATCATGTTCCAAGCGGCCTATCAGGTGGCGATGGACGATGACGTGACCGGCTATGTGAACGGCGCGACATCGGATTTCGTTTTCTACCGGTTGGTGGAAAAGGGCTGATCCCGCTTCCCTGATCCCTGCGCGGGCCGGGGGGCTCCCCTCGGCCCGCGCATCCCAATACCCTTTTTGAATACCAAGGTCTTTGCCCATGTCCGCTTCCTCCCCCTTCGATACCCGCCTTGCCAACCTGCGCGCGCGCATGGCCGAGACGGGCACCGATCTTGTTGCCCTCGGCCCGTCGAGCCATATGGCCTGGCTATCTGGCGTGCACCCGCATGGCGACGAACGCCCGGTGATGCTCTTGGTCAGCGCCGATTACGCAGGGTTTCTGATGCCCGCCCTGAACGCCGCCGCCGCGCGCAAAGACACCGATCTGCCGTTTCATGCATGGAGCGACGATCAGGGGCCGGAGGCCGCCTTGACCGAACTGCTCGACGCCTGCGGCGCTACGGCCCCCGGGCTCTCGGTAGTGCTGGATGAGACCATGCGCACCGATTTCGCCCTGCGGCTTCTGGATGCGCTCGATCATCCGCGACGCCGCTTTACCGATGACACCGTCGGTCTGTTGCGCGCCAGCAAGGACAGCGAAGAATATGCCGCGATCAAAGCCGCGCATCTGTTGAACGACAGCGCCGTCCAGGCCGCTTTCGCCGCGCTGAAAGAAGGCATCACCGAGCGTGAGGTCGTGGCGCTGATTCAGGACCACTACAAAGCCAACGGCGCGCACCTTGAATTCTGCTCGGTCTGTTTCGGCGAATCCGGCGCTTTCCCGCATCACTACCCCGGCGATACGGCATTGGCTCAAGGCATGGCCGTGCTGATCGACACCGGCTGCCGGTTGAACGGCTACCCCTCCGACATGACCCGTAGCGGCTTTTTCGGTACGCCGGATGCCGAGTACGAAGCGGTTTTTGCCACGGTCGAAAGCGCAGTGCAGGCTGCGTTGGATGCTGCCCGCCCCGGCGTCGCGGCACGCGAGATCGACCGCGCCGCACGCGATGTGATCACGCAGGCGGGCTATGGCGAACACTTCCTGCACCGTACCGGCCATGGCCTTGGCATCGACATCCACGAGCCGCCCTATATCGCCGCGAATTCCGACGCGGTTCTGGCCGAAGGCAATGTCTTCTCAATCGAGCCGGGCATCTATCTGGAAGGCAAATTCGGCGTGCGTCTGGAAGAGATCGTGATCCTACGCGCCGATGGGCCTGAGATTTTCTCGGAAATGCCGCGCGAGATGCAGCGCCGCGGCTAAAAAGGTGGCCAAAGCGGCGAAAATACGCGCGCTTTGGCCTGGAGGGAGACGGAGAGAGGGAGAGAGAAAAGAGTGAGGCGCGCGGTCAGGAGGTGCCGCGTGCCGTGTTTTCAAAGATGCTTTTCATATGGCTGTCGAATTCGTTCCAGGTGATGACAGCCCGGTTGCCCGCATGGCCGTGATAATAGGACCGGCCCGTCGAAGTGGGCAGCCCGGCCCAGATGCGGGCGAGGTTTTCCATGAAACGATGGCGGCTGATCTTGCCTTTCATAAAGGGGGTGAATCCCGCATCTTCGAGCAATAGATCGGCCAGCAGGTCTTGAACCTGTGGGGTAAACCGGTCGCTTTGGCTTAGCCCCGCTTCGGCGACGAGCGTTTTCAAAGTGTTGGGGATGAACTGGTAGCGCCCGATGGCATGGGGCTGGCCGGGGGTCGCCTTGATCCAGCGATAGATTTCGTCGATGGTCATGCTTGTGGGGCGCTTGGGCGGCTTGATCCGCGCCCCATGCTGCACCGCGTCATAGCCTTTCGCGCCCGCCTCGGCAGAGGCGATGACATGGCGCACCGCCGCCGATGGGCCGCCGCGCGGGGGCAGGGTCAGTTTGCGGGGGGCCTGTGCATGTTTAACCGGCGTCTGGATCATGGCCCGGTTGAGGTGAATCCGCGCATCCGAGGCGGAGGGCGACAGGGCGAAGTTCAGGCCGGTGACGGCGATCTTGCGGCTGTCGAAACGGGCGAAATCATTAGCATTTGCCGCGCCGGAGAGGGTGGCGGCGATCAGGCAAAAGGCAGTGCTGGCAGCGAGCTTTTTCATCGGAGTTTCCCATCGGGCTGGAGGTTTGCATTGTCTCTGATCATGCGCCTCTAAAATCGATATTTCATTAATGCGGACAGCTAGTTAGCGTCTCGAAAGGATAGTCGGCCCGGCGCTTGGAATAGGCCGGGTCGACTTTGGAGCGCCGCAGCGCTCTGAAAGAGAAATGAGCCACGTTCCAGATGCGCTTGGAACGTGGCTCTCCCTCGGGGCTGAGTCTCCCGGTCAGCTCCCGAGGAATTGGTCGAACTGGGTCCAGAGTGAGTTGTCCAACAGCAGGTTGAACCGGAAATAGAACCCTTCGTCATAGAGGCTGCTTTGCCCTGCCACCCGGCCACGGGCCTTGTTGTAGCCGAGCGCCAGCAGGACACCTTCGCGCGGGGTGAAGCCAAACTCGGCGCCGATCCCGTTGGAAGAGTTGCCCTCGCTGTCCCACAGATACGTGGCGTTGAGGCCGAGTTGGAAACGGTCGTCGCCGAATTCGTAGTTCAGACCGCCTTGGATCAACTGCGTGGTGGTATTGGCCCGCGCGCCGGCATTGGTGCCGATCTTCTGGTACTGGCCGGCATATTTGCCGTTGATCCGCAGGTCGGCGTCGATCTCGTAATTCGCGTCAACCGACCACAGATGCGTTTCCGTGCTGGTGTGTTTTTCTTCCAGCCGGTGCTCGTACCAAGCCAGCACATCGAGGCGCGCGTTATCCTTGGGGCGATAGGCCGCGCCGATGCGGGTGCGCATGCGGCGGGAGTCTTCGCCCTCGCGGCGGTCGAGCGCGGCACGGCTGCGGGCCAGAACGGTCAGGTCAGGGGTGACATTGCCCGCGATGCCGAAGCTGGCGTAGTGGGTTTGGCCGCTCTCTTCCCATGTGGTTTCCAGCTCGGCATCACCGACCCAGTCACCATCCGCCGATTCCCAGCTTGTGCCGATGGCGAAGGAGGTGAGCTCCCCGTCATTGGTCTCAAGGTTGCGCGAATGCTCAAGATCGGCGCGCAGATTGGTGCTTTCGTTGATGTCCCAATCGACCGACAGGCCCTGAACCATGGTGGTGTCGCTGGTGCCGCTGGCCTTGGTCATCTCGGTCCGGCCGGTGACCCATTCGTTCATCGTATAGGTGAACCCATAGGCCGCGCGGGTGACCAGAGCGTCGCTGCCGAACTGAAGCTCGATCTCGTTATAGACGCGCCAGCCGTTCTTGGGCTCGTCGTAAAGGCCGAGGGTCAGTTCGGTGGGAGCGTCACCGCTGAGCGGGGCGCGCAGCTTGGCCTCGATCACGGTGCCGGGGCGGGCCGCTGGGGTCCAATGCGCGCCGAGGATCAGGGCGGTGTCGGTCTCGCTGCCGCTGGCGGTGCGGTCCCGGCTGTACTCAAGGCCGATCTCGCCGCGCAGGGTCTTGCTCAGATGCCGGGAATAGATCGCGTCCACGGTCAGCCGCGTGCTGTCGTTGATCCGGTCGCGGGTGTATTCCGCGCCGAAGGCGATGTCGCTGCGCCGGTCGATCTCTTCGCCATAGCTCAGGCGGATCTGGGTGGTGCCGGGGCGGGCCAACCCGCCTTGAGCGTAGAAGTCGCGGCCCGTGTGGATCGCCTCGAAAGCGAAGTGGCGGGTTTCGGTCTTCAGCTCATAGGACAGGCGTGCAGCGTTGTCCTTGTCGCCCATGGCGTTCTCCGACCGGGCCACCTCGGCCTCCCACAGCCCGCCTTGGCGGTCTTCGTGCTGGAGGTAGGCAGAGTGCATCCGCTGGCGGGCCGCGTTGCCCAAGGGGGCGTCGGCATGGACCGCACGGGCGCCCACAGAGGTCCGCTCGGACAGGGCATAGTTCACCTCACCGCCATAGAGCCAATAGGCTTCGGCGCCCTCGGCCTCAACCTCATAGGTCACGCGGATCGACACGGGGTTGCCGTCAAGGTCGAACTGGCGCACCGGGCTGTCGAAGGTGATGGTGTTGCGGAAGAAGTCGAGCAGATAGTCAGTGCCGCGCAGCAGGGGCGTGGCCGACAGGATATCGCCGCCGTCTTCGTCCCGCACGAGGATCTCCACCCGTTCGGACCCTTGCACATAGCCGCTCAGGTCAAGGTCATAGGGGCCAGAGACGCCGCGCCCGCGGATTTCCTGAATCTGCTGCTCCTGCGCTGTCCGGGCGGCGAAGACGGTGACCGAAACGCGGTCGTTCTCCCAATGGCCCTTGGCGCCGGTGGCGACACGTTGCAGGCCGCCCAGTTTCAGCGCGCTGGCCTCAGGCGCGATGGCGATATCGCCGTAGAGCACGTAGGAGCGGCCTTTTTCCACTTTGACGAAGAGGTTCGACGAAGATTGCGCATCGGCACCGCGCTCGGAACTGTCGCCGTAGACGGGGTAGTATTCCTCGCCCCGGATGTCGCGGAACAGGCTGTCTTCGGTGTCGCGGTCCGAGCTGTAGCGCAGAGTCAGCAGGGCATCGCCACGGATCACCCCTTTGAGGTACAGCTCACCCCGGATCCCGGTTGTCGTGTCTTCGAAAGCGCTGATGCGGTCTTCTTCGATGACGTTACCTGCATCCCCGCTCAGCGAAACCGCGCCTTCGATCACACCGATCAGCACACGTTCGTTCAGGTCGGGGGTGAAGGTCACCCGCGCCTCGGCCTCGCCAAAGGAGGAGCGCACGGTGATCAGATCGGGGCCGGAGGCCTGCGGCGGGATCAGGTTGAAGGTCGCTTCGCCATTGTCGAGATAGGCCTGCACGCCGGGCGCGCTGCTGCGGATGTCGGTCACATCCCAAAGCGACCGGCGAGCGGCGAGGGTCACGGTGCCCGAGGCGGGCACCGGGCGGCCCCCGGCGTCAAGTACGCGCACCACGACCGGCACCACCGAGGCGGGATTGGCCGAAGCGGTTTCCGGCATCAGGATCTCGATCCGGGCAGGTTTGCCGGGGGCGGTCAGGCGCAGCTCTTTGCGGACACGTTCGATGCCGAAACCGTCACGGCCCACCAGTGTCAGCACATTCTCGCCCGAGGCCAGTTTCACGGCCACATATTCCAGCGCCTGCACATTGTTTTTCGCCAGATTGGTGCGTTCGCCCACCCGGTCGCCGCCCAGCTCGCGCCCGTTCACCAAAAGCGACAGCGTGAGATCGGCCTTGCCCTTGATCCGGATGTTCTGTGTGGCGCGGGTGACGGCGGTGTCTTCGGCAAAGTCGACAAAGCCCGGCGCGCTATCGAGGTTCTGGATCATGCTGTCGAGCGATTGACGCTGGGCCGAGGCACGGGCCGCTTGCGCGACAGAGGAGGGTTCACGCCCGGCCTCTTCGCTTTGTGCCGCGATCATGCCGGGGGTCAGCTGGGTGGTGGTGGCGATGCCAGCCTCACCGCGCACGGAGCGGGTGCTGCTGCGCTGGCCGTCGATCGGTAGATCGGCTGCATTCATGCCGGGGGTCTGACGTTTGCCAGCGAAATGGTCGCGGCGTTTGCCAACTTCTTCAAGCGCTTCGGGGGTGCATTGGGCCACGGCAAAGTTCTCGGTCCGCAACTCGCCCTTCTTCAGCGGCACGATGCGCGAGCCACCCCGGCGCAGATCGTTGGTGCGGGTCACCTGCACCGCGGTTCCGGCGGGAAGGGTTTCGGGCTGCACGAGGAAGGCATGGGTCACCGGACGCATGCCGTTGAGCGAATAGGCGCCATTGATATCGGTCACCACAAAGAGCCCTTCCTGGGTCACGATGCGCACGCCGGGAATGCCGGGTTCATCCTCAACGCGGTCGCGCAGACCGTTGCCGTTGCAATCCATGAAGACAGCGCCCAGCACGGTGCCTTGGCGCGCAAAGACACCGCCCGAATTGTCGAGCCGGACCATGGCGCGTGCGGTCTGCGATTGTTGCAGCGTCCCGGTGCCCGCTTGGCGGCCCGACAGGATCGCGCTGTTCTCGTTGCGGCCTTCGCGGGCGGCGGCAGAGAATTGCATCACATAGGACAGCTCATGGCTCGACAGCGGTTCAAGCATGCCCACGTCAAAGCGCAGATCGCCATTGCCGATCTCTTGCGGGTCGTCCAGCGGCTCTCCGTTGAGGGTGACCGTGCCGGGCACGAGGTTCACACCATAGGCGGGCCGGTCGAGGATTTCGCCGCCGATCAGCGCTTGATGCATGTTGTTGGTGAAGCTCAACGTGTAGGTGACGAATTCACCGTGACCCACGCGGTCGAGGTCGGCGGCTTTGTCCAGCGCCAGCGGCGTGCCATAATTCGGATCAACCGGGATGTCGGAGACGAACAATGCGCCGCCTGCGTGTTTGAATGCGCGGCCCCAACCGGCATCCATCACATTGCGGCCCATACCGGCATAGTCCAGACGCGCGGAAGGGAAGATCCATGCGGGCGCGTCCATCACGGCATAGCGGTAGTCGCCTTCGGGCATTTCGGAGAAGGTGAAAAAGCCGCGCTGGTCGGTCTGGGTGCGGGCCATTTCGTTGCCCGAACGGGCATCGACAAGCGCGACGGCCACGCCGTCAATCGGGGCGTTGGTGACGGAGTTGAACAGAAAGTTGCCGGGGTTGATCATCAGATCGTCCTCAAGCACCGCGCTGTCGCAAGAGGCTGTCGCGCTGAAGCTATCGCCAAAGTCGGTGGCCATGACCTGATCCCCGGCAACGGCGGGCGACATCTGCGCCATCGGCAGGGCGGGGGTGAGGAAGACACCGGTGTTGGCCCCGGTCTCGGTCGCGATGATGGTTTCCACATCGCCGGTCAGCATGCTGCGGATCGTCACCGCCGTGCTGTCGACTTCGGTGCTGATGTTGCAGGCGCCCGAGGTGAGGCGCAGGCGGGTGTCGCTGCCCGGCGTGCCATAGGGCTGGTCCGCGCCGGTCTGGGGGTGTTCAAAGACCAAGGTGCCGACCGTCTCTGTATCGCGGTCATAGACCACGGTGTTGGAGGTCAGCAGCAGGGTGCTTTCTTGGTTGTTGTAAAAGGCCGAGGCGGTGTTCTGCACCTCCACCTTGCCCAAGTCGGCAGGCACGCGCACCGAGAAGCTGGGATCGGTCGCATGGCCGACGGCGTAGTCGCCCTCATGAAAGAAGGCCACCGCATCCACGTCGTGGGAAAGCCCGGCGGGGGCGACGCTGACGTAGTGGTGGTCAGGCGCGCCGCGCATATGAACCAGCGCGGTCATGGTGCCCGAATCCTGCACCGCGTGGAACACGGTGTTCCGCGGGATCGCATCGCGCAGCAAGACACCGGTCCGGGGCGTGCCGTCGATCACGATTGGCTGGCCTTCGATCTCGGGGTAGCCAAAGGCGTCCCGCTCGGAATCGTTGCGCAGCCGCAGGGTGTAGGTGATGAGCGCGCCCGCGTCACTCTCGGCGACGACCTGCTCTTTCGAGACTTCGAGCCCGCCTTCCTCAACCCGCGAGACGCCCATGGCGTCGTCGGTCAGGCTTTGGCCATCCTCGGTCACGGCAGATGCGGTCAACATGCTGGCGAATTGGGTGCTTACGGGGGTCTCGGCGGAGATGCGGAACTCATAGATCAGCTGCAACCGCTCGCCCACGGCGAGCATGAAGGGCGCGGACATATCGAAGGCGCGGTCTTCGGTGTCGATCAGGCCGTTGCCGTTCAGGTCAGGGAAGAGCGATTGGCGCGACATCATTCTGGCGCTGCCTTGCTCGCCGATGCTGACCGATGTGGAAAGCGGCACGTTGCCGCTGTTGATGACGTCGAAATGGTAGCGGCCAAAGGCACCGCGGGTCAGCAGAAGGTCGGAGTAGCCGGTCACTTCGAGCCCGGGAACCGCGGCGACTTCGGCCCGTACCGGGTTCGAGAAGACGCGTTCCATGATGCCAAGGGAGGTGTTGAAATAGCTGACTTCTGCCACGTTGCGGATGAAAGACCCACCGGGGGCCGGGGCGGCGGCGGCGGTCTGGGGCAGAAGGCTCAGGCCCAGTGCGGAGGCGCTGATCAGGGCCAGAGCCGGGCGGGCTTTAGACATAAGGAAACTGCGCATCAGCTTGCTCCTGTTGCGATCCCTGGGAAGGGCGTGAAAAATGGGGGAGACGGAAACGGGGGAGGAGGGGGCGCCCCCGGGAGAGCATCGCTCAGCCCGGGGGCGCCCGAGAGGTCGCTTAGTCGTCGACCCGCACGGTGAACTCTACCCGGGCGAAGCCGCCGGGAAGGATGCTGCCATGCGTGCTCGATACGTTGGTCGAGGTGACGGTGGCCGTGCTGGTGCCCGGGAACAGGCTTTCAGGGCAGGCGCCGCCACAGTCCGTGATCGCGGTATAGGCCGGGGCCGCGTCCGTGATGATCACATTGTCCGCCGCAGAGGCACCTGTGTTCTCGGCTTCGACCATGTAGCGGATGCACTGGCCGGGCTCGACATCAAGACGCGTCTTGGTGAAGGTGCCCACGGTGCCATCGCAGCCCGCGTCGATGTACTGATACTTGCTCAGTGTGACATCGCCCGAGATGATGACCACGCGGTCTTCGACGGCGTTGTTGGTCTGGTCGATATCGGTCCCGACACCGTTCAACGTGTTGTTGATGGTGATGGTGCCGACTTCGGACACACCTTGGGTGGCTGTCGAAGGCGTTTGCACACGGTAGATCAGCGAGATGCTGTCGCCCGGGGCAAGTCCGTTCACACCCGGCGAGACGCCGTCGGTCAGGTCATTGAAGTTGTCGATCACCGGTTCGGACGGATCGATCACACCGTTGCCGTTCTGATCCCAGAAGATCGCGCCGGAGAAGTTGGTCAGACCCGATTGCGTGATCGACGCCTCCGTGATGGCCACGTTCCCTTCGTTCGAGATGGTGTGGAGGATGTCCACGATACCACCCGGCGAAGCCTGCGCGCTTTGGTCCTCGATGATCTTCACGTCATAGATTTCATTGACCGTGACTTGGTTGACGATCCGGTCACCTTGACCCGAGACGGAAGAGACGACCGCGACGTCGACCAGCGTGTCACCCGGCAGAGCGCCATCGGCTGGCGTGATCACGGCGCGGATGGCCTGCGATGCGCCTGCGGGGATGGTGCCGGTGTTCGACACGATCGAGCCGTCGGGCAGCTGGAACTCAACCGTCCAGCCTGCGGGCAGGGCCTGATCCAGCGACAGGTTGAAGCTGTCCGAGGTGGGGCCGTTGTTTTCGACCAGCATCTCAAAGACAACCGGTGCGCCCGGGTCTGTCGACTGGGTGACCCATGGGTTGCCACCGTTCGTCGGTGCCGCGCCATCGCCTTCGGAGCCGATCACGGCGTTCTCAAGATCGACCGAAGCCGCAAGAACCGCGCCGGTGAATTCGGCGGTCGACACATCGCTGACGCCGGAGTTGTCCGAGGTCGTTGTGATGACGGCGGTGTAGTTGGTGGTGGCTGTCGGTGCGACATCGGTTGGCAATGTGGCGATCAAGGTCACCTTGGCGCTGTCACCGATACCCAGGGGTCCGACAGAGCCGACCACCGGTGTAATGCCGTCGGCGCCCACAAAGCGGAAGGTGGTGCCAGCCGGGAAGTCGCCATTGGTCACGTCGAGGGTCAGGCTGTCCGGGCTGTTGGAGAGGTTGGTCAGCACGAATTCCTGACGGATCGTGCCGCCCTGATAGACATCGCCGGATTCCGTGACGACATCGTTGTTGGCCGCGTCATCGTCGGTGGTCGAGGCAATCGCCGGGTTGGCCGTGCCGTTGGAGTTGATCGCCGTATCAGCAACCGCAACCGCATATTGGTTGTCGACGGTGACAGAGGCGGTGTTCGATGGCGGGAAGGCCACGCCGTCAACGTCCTGGGTCGCCACGTTGGTAATGATGCCCGCGTTGGCGGTATCCGCGATCACGGCACGGAAGGTCACCTCACCCGAGCGGCCAGAACCGACAGAGGAGATCAGGAAGTTGACGTTCTGCGCGTCGTCATAGTCCCAAGCGATGGTCTCGCCAGAGCCGTTTGTCGTGTCGACCACAGTGGAGCCGTTGTTATCGTCCAGCGGTGTGGCGGAGTCAGACCAACGGGCCGAGCCGGGCACATAGGTCAGGCGGCCATCAAGCACGTCCTGCACAGAGTAGTTGTTGGCCGCGGCCAGACCGGTGCTGGAGTAGGTCAGCGTGATCGTTACCGTATCGCCTGCGTCGATGATATTGGGGTTGCCGCCCGAAGCCGGGTCCGCGGTCATCGATTTGACCAACTCGACAATCGCGTCGTTGGAGATTGTCAGCGTGTCTGTGTTGGTGCTCAGCACGGTGCCGTCGAGGGTCGAGGCCGCCGTCACGGTGATCGTGTCGGAACCGGTGGCCGTGGAGGCGACGGAGGCTTCGATCACGATGCCGAATTGCTCACCGGGGGCGAGGGTCGGTGTCTCGGTCAGCGGGGTGGCGCTATCGGCCACGCCGTCCATGTTGGCGTCGGGGTAGAAGACCAGCTGCGAGGTGTCGAGCGTGCCGCTGTTGGTCTCAAACGCGGTCAGTGCGAAGGCATCCGGGCCGTTACCATCGTTGGTGATGATGTGCGGCAGGAACGCCTTACCGCCGGGGGCGATGGTTTCGGTGTTGTCGGAGGTCAGGGTGACGCCGGCAACTTGCTGAACGACTGTCTCAACGGTGTTGGAGGTTACCGTGATCGTGTCGCCCGCGGCGTTGGTATAGGTCGCCACGGCTTGGTTGCCGATGACAGAGCCCGCTTCGGGCGCCGCGAAAGCGACAGTGCCGATCACGGCGGTCAGAGCAACGGCGCTTACGGAGCGCAGGAAGGTTGTTTGGTGTTTCACGTTAATATTCCCTAGTTCTATAGTAGTTGGAGAGAGAGTGGAGAGAGAGGCGCCGGGATTAGTTCAGGCGCACGCGGTAGCTGTTGAAGGCGGAATCGCCTGCTTCGAGCGGTTCGGAGAGGGTCCAGCGCACGGCGGCGACAGCCTCTTCAGGGAGCGGCTCTTCGGTCATGTTGCCATCGGCATCGACGACCTTGCGGATGGCGGGAACGGTGGACCATTCCAGCCCTTCCTGTTCGGGGTCCATCTCGGCCTGGACTTCAAAGACCGCGGCGACAGAGGTCACTTCGGCACCCAATGTGATAGAGACGCCCTCGGGGACCGGTGCGGCGATGACGAGACCTTCCATGGCGCCGTCGGTCATGTTCTGGTGACGCAGCTCATAAGAGATGACCTCGCCCGGGCGGACCGTCTCACGCTCAACGAGGACTTCTTCGCCCTCGGCGTTGGTTTCCACCACGCGGAAGGAGAATTCGCTCGTGAGCGCGTCGGCGGCAGCCGCGAAACCCGCGATCGACAAAGCCGTACTCGCGATGAGTGTCTTGGATAATTGGGAGATATGGATACGCATCTAGTAGTTCCCTTGTTGGCCGGTGAAGAGCCGGCGATTGCAATGAACGGACACGCTCATTGCGTTGTCCTGTTCTCATCTTCGGGGAACCGGATACCGATATCATCTGAGCGAACGGTTAACTCGCTGAGCCTGTGGTCAGGCGCTTAGCCGAAAGGATAGGTGGCCCTATCAGGTCGCGCCGCGGCCTATCATTTGGCGCGGAAATGGGGCCGGGCGCGGGCTCCGCAGATGGTTAATTTTGCTGGGAAAAATGGGGCTTCCGAATCTTTGATTCGTCCCGGGCCGCTATAGGCCGAACGCAAAAACGCCCGCACGAGGCGGGCGATTATGGTTTACGCTCAGGGGGAAATCGGGGGCGCTACAGCGCACGCCCTGGGCCGATGCCGGGGGTGGTTCAGGGGTGTGAAACGGGCCTCAAACGAAGCCCGCGTCGCGCGCAATGATTGCCGCATCGGTACGATTCTTTGCGTCCAGTTTTCGGCAAAGTGTTTTGACATGCAGTTTGATCGTCACTTCCTGCAGATCGAGGTCGCGGGCGATCTCTTTGTTAGACTGCGCGTTCATCAATCCGCGCAGCACCTGGCGCTCCCGCTCGGACAGGGATTTCTCGAAATCCGTCTCTTCGGGATTGTCCTTGCCCGACATGAAGGTGACCGGGGCATAGGTCTCTCCCGCCGCCATGAAACGCACCGCGTTGACCAGTGACTTGGCGGGCAGCGTCTTGGGCAGAAAGCCGATCGCCCCCATTTCGAGCGCCTGTTCGGCAATGAGCCGAGTGGCGGTGCCGGAGATCAGCCCGACCGGGCGACCCTCATTGATATCAAGAACGGTTTGCAGACCCTGCAAGCCCTTCATGCCGGGCATCGTATAATCCAGCAGCACCAGATCGTAGGGCGGCTCTGATTTGATCTTGTCCAGCGCTCCGGCCAGATCGCTCGCCGCTTCGGTGACGGTGGCCCCATCGGCATCAAGAAACATGGCGATGGTCTCTCGGACCATGTCGTGATCATCGGCAATTAAAATACGCAAAGACATAATAGATCTCCTGAAGCCAAAATGGCCGGCGTTCTCTAATTGGTAGAGTGTGCCCGTTTCAAAAGAAAGATGAAAGCCCAAGGGGAAAGGGGGGCAAAGGCATGCGCCGCTATCCTTTGGTATGGCAATGCGGGCCGCGCGGGGACAGGCGCACCTATCCTTTGGTATAGGGGGGATGCGCTTCTGCGCCTTCGCGCCTGTCATTCGGGCAGGGTATGGTTAGGTCACAACGCCAGATAAGGAAATTTGACATGACCTTTCAGTACCTCAGCAAGACCATCACCGCGGCTGCCCTCTCTTTGGGCCTTGCGTCGGCGGTTGCCGCCCAAGACGAAGAGGCCGTGCTCGAAGTGACGCTGGCCGAGGAAACCCATAGCTTCACCCTCTCAGATCTCAAATCCATGCCTGTCTCTAGCTTTGAGACGACGACGATCTGGACCGATGGCACGCAGGCATTCGAAGGCGTGTCGCTGAAAGACCTCTTCGAGACGCTGAACGTCGAAGAGGGCACCATCACCGCGACGGCGATCAATGACTATGCGGTGGAAATCCCGATGTCCGACGCCGTCGAAGATGGGCCGATCATCGCCTACCATACCAATGGCGAGGAGATGTCGCGCCGGGACAAGGGGCCGCTTTGGGTGGTCTACCCCTATGACAGCGACATCGCCTATCAGACGGAACTGGTCTACAGCCGGTCGATCTGGCAGCTTGACCGAATTAGTGTCGAGTAACTGACAATGGCGCAGAGGGCTTGGATGAACGACGCAGGAAAATTCGGGCCCGCGCGCGCAAGAAGCCGACAGGTCTTGATGCTTATCCTCGTGCTGGGGATGAGCATCGCCGCCTATCTGGCCTATAACGTCTGGGACCGGATTCAGGCGCTCGACAGCGCGCAGCAAGACCACGCTGAATGGGTCTTCACGCAGATCGAGATCGAATTCCTGAAGACTGACCGCGCCTTGACTGAGGCGAAATCCGCCACGCCAGAGGCGCTGGATGAGTTCCGCAAACGATTCGACATCTTCTATAGCCGCGTTCTGTTGGCCGAACGGGTGCGCAACAACGCAAAGGCCAAACCGAAGATTCGTGAGTTACGGGCCCTGCTGGACGGGTTCCTGCCTGCGATTGACGGGTCCGACGCCGAACTGATCGCGGCATTGGACGATATCGACGCCATGTTGCGCAGCATCGAAGACGTGCCCCGCGAGATTGCCCTCGCCTCCATCGCCATTGCCAGCGAGCTGTCCCAAAACGAACGCCATGAGATCGTGCGGCTGATCGAGGTGATGGCGGCGATCGTCTTGATCGTCACCCTTGCCTTGGTCGGGGCGGTTTATCGCCTCTCGCGGCAGGCCAGCCGGTTGAATCGCACATCGCAACTGGTCGAAGAAAACCACCTGCGCCTTGCGACCACCCTTCAGGCATCGCTCGACGCCATCGTCGTCATCAATGAGCGGGGGGAGATCGAAGATTTCAACGGCTCCGCCGAAGAGATCTTTGGCATCACCCATGAGGCGGCGAAGGGCAGGGACTATATCAGCCTGTTGATCCCCCCGGCTGACCGCAGGATGCACCGCGAGAGGCTTGAGAGGTTCCGCATCACTGGCGAGACGGAGGTCGCCGACAAGGGCCGCCGCGAGTTTGAGATGATCGACCACGCCGGGCGCATTTTCCCGGTTGAGATGTCCGTGTCGCAATCGCCCATGGGGCAGGGGTCGCTCTTTATCGCCTATATTCGGGACATCACCGAAAAGCGCCTCCGCGAGGCCGAGATCATCGCCGCGCGGGATGAAGCACTTGACGCCTATCAGGAAAAGTCGCGTTTCTTCGCCATGATGAGCCACGAAATGCGCACGCCGCTCAATGGTGTGATCTCGGCTTTGCAACTGCTGCAAGATGACCGGCTTGATGATGAGCAAAAGCGCTATCTCGATGCGGCGATGACCTCGGGCGAGATTTTGTTGGGCCATATCAATGACGTGCTGGCCATTGAGCGCAGTGAGGCGGGAACCTATGAACAGGTGCGTCAGACCTGTGACATGACCGTGCTGATGGCGGGAATTATCAACACGATGGACCCTCTGGCCGAGGCCGGGGGCACCCGGCTGCATCTTGATCTGACCCAGCTAGACGACAAGGCCATCGTTACGGACCCGCGGGCGATCCAGCAGATTTTGGTCAACCTTTTAAGCAACGCGATCAAGTTCAGCCCCGGCGGCGATGTGACCCTGCGCGGGTGGTTCGCCAAACCCGCGGGCGAGGGAGAAGCGTTCCACCTGCAGGTCGAAGATGACGGCTCCGGCATTCCGGCGGGGGATATCGACCGTATTTTCGAAGATTTTGTCTCGCTCGACAGCCGCTATGAGCGCCGCACTGGGGGCACCGGTCTGGGGCTCGGGATCGTGCGCCGTCTGGTCAAACGTCTGGGGGGTGAGATCACCTGCGAGTCGACCGTGGGCGAGGGGACATGTTTCACCCTGCGCCTGCCGGTAGAGCTTGCCGATCTGGCCGAGATCGACAGCGATGCGGCGCCCGACCCGCAAAAGCGCGCCGAACCCGCGGCGGCTCAGCGGCTCAACCTTCTGCTGGTGGACGACAATGAGATCAACCGCGAGCTGATCAAGGCGATGCTTGAGAAGATTGGCCATGACGTCACCCTCGCCACCGGCGGGCGCGAGGCGATCGAACTGGCCGGAGATGCGCCCTTCGATGCGATCCTCATGGATATCTCCATGCCCGAGGTGAATGGCATTCAGGCGACCAAGGCGATTCTCTCCGGCGAGGGCCCCAACCGCGAAACACCGATCATCGCCGTGACCGCCCATGCGATGCCGAAAGAACGGGCGGAGTTCAGCGCCGTCGGGATGTCGGGGTTCATGCAAAAGCCGTTGGATATGAAGGTACTACGCGCCAAGCTGCGCGAGCTTTCGGGGCGCGCGGTCATGCCGGAGCAGGCTCTGCCTGAGCGTTTGGCCAGCGCCCAGTCATCGGTACAGGCGAAATCCGCGAAACGGCCCCTATTGAACGAACAACAAATCGCGGATCTGCTCGACCTGCTGGGCGCGGAGAAATTGCGCGAGCGGGTGGAAAAGCTCGACCAACAAGTCGCGACCGATCTGCCTGACCTGATGGCAGCCGATGCTCTGCCTGACCTACAGGCCCGCGCCCATGCCATGGCCGGGATGTGCGGCATGCTCGGCGCCGACCGGCTGCACGGGCTGCTCAAAGAGATCGAGACCGCCTGCAAGACCGACAAGGGCGAAGAGGCCCGCGCGCTGGCTGAGGCTTTGCCCGCCACCTGCGACGCGACGCTGGCGGCGATGAAGGCGCAGCTTGACCTCTGACAAATCTGCTTGGGCGGGGCGGCGGAAACCTATCCTTAAGATTAGTCCGATTATACCCCCGCCCAGATGCAACGATCCGATGCGCGACCTATAGTTAGTTATGCCCGCCGATAGACGGGTCTGCACGAAGGCGTCATTGACCAGACCAATGACCGCGTCCCAAGCTGGCAACCGGTTCATTTCGACCGTTTCGCCTGAAAATATGCTTCACGACGCGGGCCTTCTCGGGAGCTGCTGCCCGTTCCCCTACCCCAGGGAGCGGCTCCCTGATAGATTTGCAGCGATGCGCCCCACCGGTTTTCCCCGTCCCTCCCCTCGGGGGGAAGGCCGGGGGCGCATTTGGCGATCTGGCCAGAGCTGTTTCACCTATCCGTAAGTATATCGCGCTATCCGCAGCGGCATCTGCTTTGACCGGACGCACCTTCGCTTTGAGACCGACAATTCGCGATAAATGTCCGGTAGATATTTGTTCGTATTCTCGCTGGGGGCCTCGTTGCGCGGGCTCTCCGGTTCGGACCGAAAGGTGAATTGTGAAACGTCTCTCTAACCGAAAAGCGCTGCGCGGTGTCTCCCTCGCCGTTTGCGCCGCGCTTGCCGTCTCCTCCTTTCCCGCGGATGCCGGGGATTTCTCGATCGATTGGTCCACTTTCGATTGGCCCGCAGGCTTTGCCGGGCCTTTGCTGCGGACTCTGTCGGACCAATATGGTTTCGAGATCGACACAACGGTCGAGATCACCGGCAATCTGCGCCCCTATAGCGCTGACGCGCAGGGCAATCCGATCTTCACCCCCGACGATGTGAACATTCTGGGCGGCGGTGTCGATTCGCTTGTCATCGTGGGCGATGCCGCGCCGAATGCGGGGCGGCGTGGCGATGACCGGATCACCGCCAGCGTATCGGCCAGTTCCGGCGGCGTCGCGTTCCAGGTCGACAATCTCACCGTCGACATCCTCGATGTGGATCCCACCGACACCCACAGCACCGGGGACCGCTGCGATTTCGTGACGGCCTTCGGCGATAACGGCAACCCAAGCATCACGACACTGGGTCCGGCGCCCACCGTCGTGGTCGGCCCGGGGCCGGGATCGGGGGACACCGGCCTGCTGAACGGGAACGAGGCGCAATGTCTGTTCATCGACGGCAGCGCCTTCCTCTCTCCCGGGTCGGGCGATGATACCAACGGCTCGATCCGGCTGAGCTACCCCAATGCGACCTCACGGATTGAGCTTTGGTACGACGAAAGTATTGGCGAGGTCCGCAGCTACTACAATCCGGTGACCCTGCCCTATGATGCAGGGGCGCGGGGGATCGGTATCTTCGCCGATGTGAACTTTACCACCGAACAGACAATCAGCCTTGCACGGTTTACCAGCCCGCTCTCCGCGCTTCAGGGCACGACGGTCACCTTTATCTATGAGGTGACCAACACAGGGGAGCTGCCCTTCAACCCGAACCAAGACGTGGTGATCGAAGACAGTCTTGTCGGCACGGTCACTTGCCCGGCCATCACCGCACCTGTGGCCCCGGGCGGCAAGGTGACCTGTACGGCGGAATATACCGTGACGGCGGCGGATGCCCTTTCAGGCGCGGTCGACAGCACCGCCACGGCGGGGATCGGTGCGATCGGCACGCCTTTCGTGTCGCGCCTGCAGTCCAATCCGCAAAACGCCAGCATCGTCGCCAATGTCCTGTCCACCGACAACGGCCCCCAAACCTGTACGCCGCGGTCGGTTTTCGCGCAGCCGCGCACGCAGCTGGCCGGGGCGGGCAGCGCGGCGGCGCTGACGACCTCGGACATCTTCGTCTTTGATAATGTCACCACCGACATCAATGGCAACGATCTGGATGTCGTGTTTCAAGCGACCCAGATCAGCAACGCCACTGCGGTCAATATCGACGGCTCGCTCGAAGCGCGGATGACACCCGCTGACAACGGCTTCGTCACCTACCGTTTGCGCCTGGTCGAAGACGGCAGCGCCACCCCCTCGAACCCCCAAGGGCGGGCGGTCGAGCAAAGCCGTATCAACGGCGTGATCGTTCAGCAGACGGATGTGGACAGCCGTGGGACATCGGATGACAGTTCGGATGTGGTCGGCCCGCTGCTCGCGCCCGATGGCATTTCCTATTTCCACACCGCCCCGCTCGCCGGTTTTCCCGCCGGGGGGCAGGCGATCACGATGGACCCCGCCAAGGTGGGTGACCCGACCAATTGGACGGAAGAGCCGAACGAGACCGGCTTTGACAACTATGCCACCTATGAATACGGCACTTTCACCGAGGGGGAGTTCATCCACGGTTATACCGGTTCTTCGCTGAATGACGCGAACCGCGGCTCGTCGATCCGGCTTTGCGCGGTGGCGAATACCTCGGCCAGCGTGGTGGCGGGCGATGATGACTATACCGCGACGCCGCTCAACAGCCTGCTTGGCGGCACGGCGGGAGAGGTCATGTCCAACGACACGATCAACGGCTTGCCTGCCGCCTTCCCCACCGCGACGCTTGCGGTGCTGACCGAAGCCGTACCCCAGAACAGCGGTGATCCGGTGCCCGTGCTGGAAACCCAAGGCGCCGATGCGGGCCGGGTGATCGTCCCGCCGGGGGTGCCCTCTGGCACCTATCTGATCGACTATGAGCTTTGCGACAGCATTGACCCCATGCAATGCGACCGGGCGCAGGTCACGGTCGCGGTCTTTGATGGGCTCGGGGTCGACTTTGGCGATGCGCCGATCTCTTACCTGACCGCCTCGCATGGGGTCAGCGATACGCCGCAGGTCTATCTTGGCGATGTGCCGCCCGATATCGAACTGGTGGCCCAGTCCGATGCCTCGGCCACGGCGGACGACCTGTTGGACAGCGATGACGAAGACGCGGTGGTCTTTCCGGTGATGACCCAAGGGATGATCAGCACGCTCAACATTCCGGTCAAAGGGGCGGGCTACCTTCAGGCGTGGATCGACTTTAATGGCGACGGGGTCTTCGAAGGGTCTTTTGGTGAGAACATCGCCCGCGACCTGCGTGACGATGGCACAGGCTTTGACGATGTGGCAGGCGACGGCGTGATCCAGATCGACGTGACCGTGCCCAGCGATGCCACCACCTCCACCACCTTCGCGCGGTTCCGCTATTCCTCTGAGGCCGGGCTGCCGGTGGCGAGCTTTGCCGTCGATGGCGAAATTGAAGACTACTCCCTCATCATCGCGGCTGCCGATCTGGTGGACCGGGGCGACGCGCCTGCCAGCTATGGTGAGCCGCGCCATATCATCGTGCCAGACATCTACCTTGGCGGTGGCCTCCCCGATTCCGAGACCGAGAGCATGTTCAGCGCCAATGCCGATGGTGACGACCTCGACGGGATCGACGACGAAGATTCCGTGGCCGAGTTCCCGGTGCTTGAGGCGGGCAGCATCGTGCCGCTGACCATTCAGACCCATGAGACCCTCAGCGCGCAACTGGCCCTCGGCCTGCCGGTGACCGAAGGCATCACTAATCTTCAGCTCTGGATCGACTTCAACCAGAACAATGTCTTCGACCCGACCGAACAGGTGGCCATCAACTTTCGCGACGGCGGCTTGGGCGATACGGATGGCGCGTTCAACAACCAGATCAGCCTGAACATTCCCGTGCCGGTCGATGTGGGCAATGGCACCACCTATGCCCGCATCCGCTGGTCGACCTCCAGCGCCCTGACCCAAGATCCCTTCAGCGGTCTGAACTTCGATGGGGAAGTTGAGGATTACCTCGTGACTCTCGTCAATCTGTTGCCACAGGGCCGGATCGGCGGGACGCTTTATGAGGATGCCGACAGTTCCGGCAGCCGCGACGGGGCCGAAGCCACGCTGCCTGCGGGCATCACCGTGACGCTTTTCGACGATGCTGGCACGCCCGCCGACCGGGCCGATGATACGCAGGTGGCGGTGACCGAAACCGATGCGGCGGGGGCCTATTCCTTCAGCAACCTCGACCCGGCCCGCGCCTATCTGGTCGAAGTGGATGAGGCCGACCCTGAGATACCGGCGGGCCTCACCCTGACCACTGGAAACCGGATCGCGAGCCTTGCCGTCGATGCGGGCAGCGGCAGCCCGGTGAGTTCTGATTTCGGTTTCGAAACACTGCCGACTGAGGCCGATCTGGCCCTGACCCAAACCATCTTACGCGCGGCGGACGCCAGCCCCGCGACAGAGGCCACGGTGGGGGAGGCGCTCGACGTCGTGCTGACGGTGACCAACACCGGCCCCGGCAGCCCCTCGGATGTGCGGGTGCTCGATCTCATCCCCGATGGCTTCGCCTATGTCTCGGACGATGCGGCGGCGCAGGGCGATAGCTATGATGCTTCGACCGGTCTTTGGCTGCTTGGCGACGTGCCCTCGGGCAGCAGCCGCAGCCTGACCATCCGCGTCACGATGCAGAGCGAAGGCGCCACGGAAAATCAGGCAGAGATCATCGGCGCGTCGCTTCCTGACCCCGACAGCGACCCCGGCACCGGCGCGTTGGTGGATGACCTCGGCGATGGGCTGGCCGATGATGACGAGGCGCTCGCCCGCGTGGCCCGGCGCGCCAACGGTCCGGTGCTTTCTGGCGTGGTGTTCTTTGACATCGGCGCGGGGGCCGACGCCTATGACGGGGCCCAGCAGGCAGGCGAGGCGGGCACGGACCGCGCCGTGGTCGAGATTTTGGACGCGGGCGGCGCTTTGTTGGTCACGCCCGATCTGGCGGCGGACGGCACATGGCGCGCGGCCTTGCCTGAGGGGTATAGCGGCGCTGTCACCGTGGTGGCCCAGCCCGGCGCGGGGCTGCTCAACGTGTCCGAGGGCGGCGCGGCTTTGCCCGGTGTGGTGAACGGCGATCCCCATGACGGGCGTTTCACCTTCACCCCCGCAGCGGGCACGGCCTACGCCGGGCTCGACTTCGGCCTCATCGAAGCAGCGCGGCTGAACCAATCGCAGGACAAGACGATCCGGGCCGGGCAGGTCTTGGCGCTGCGGCATGAGTATATCGCCTCGGCCCCGGGAAGCGTGACGTTCAGCGTCGCCGCCGAAGCCTCGGCCCCCGAAGGGGCCTTCTCGACCGCGCTTTACGAGGATACGGATTGCGACGGCACGCCGGACCAAGCGATTACCGGGCCGTTGCCCACCAATGCGGGCGGGCTGATCTGTGTCCTTGCACGGGTCACCGCTTCGGGCGCGGCAACGCAGGGATCGACCTATCGCTTCGATCTGGTCGCCGACACCAGCTATGGCTCCAGCGGCCTCGCCCAGCGAAACGTCAACACCGACCGGTTGGTGGTTGAGGCGGCGCAGGGCACGTTGAAACTGACCAAAACCGTCCGCAACGTGACGCGCGGCACACCCGAAGGGGTCAGCAACGGCGCCGCTGCCGGGGATGTGTTGGAATACCGCATCTATGTCGAAACCGTGGGCACCGTGCCCGCGCGCGACATCGTCGTTTACGACAAGACACCGCCCTACACGGCTCTGGCCGCGGCGGTGCCCAGCCCGGTTACCCTGGCCGATGGGGTGACCTGCACCTTGGACGCGCCATTGGCAAATGCGCCGGGCTATGACGGGGCGCTGCGCTGGTCCTGTACGGGGGCGCTGCAACCCGGCGCACAGGGCTTCGTCTCCTTCGAGGTCAGCATCCAATAGCCACAGCCGGGGCCGCTTCACAGGCGGTCCCGTCACCGCTCGAACCCATGATCCGATGAACTGACCTGTTGCATCCCCGTCCGCAGCGGCATAACAGGCAATAGTTTACTAAAAGAATCGGATTAAGGGGGCCGCGGTGCTCAGAACGTTGTCATTCATTTGCTTGGCTTTTGGCGCGACCGCCGCCATGGCGCAGGACTTTCCCGTCACCGTCGAACACGCCTTTGGCGAAACCACCATCGAAGAGCGCCCCGAGCGGGTGGCCTCGGTCGGTTGGGCCAATCACGAAGTGCCCTTGGCGCTTGGCATCGTGCCGGTCGGCTTCGCCCGCGCCTCATGGGGGGATGACGATGGCGACGGGCTGCTGCCTTGGGTGATTGAACGGCTGGACGCGCTGGACGCCGAGGTGCCGACGCTCTTTGACGAGGGCGATGGTATCGACTTCGAGGCCGTAGCCAGCACCCAGCCCGATGTGATCCTCGCCGCCTATTCCGGCCTGTCGCAGTCGGACTATGAAACGCTTAGCCGCATCGCCCCGGTCGTCGCCTATCCCGAAGCGGCATGGACAACGACATGGCGCGAGATGATCCGCCAGAACGCGGCGGGCCTTGGCATGGCCGAGGAGGGCGACGCGATGGTCGCCGAGATCGAAGAGCGGATCACCACCGCCCGCGCGGCGCATCCCGAGCTGGCGGGCAAGACCGGCATGTTCGTCACCCACCTTGACCCGCGCGACCTTAGCACCATCGGTTTCTACGCCGCCGCCGACCAGCGGGTGCAATTCCTGACCGACCTCGGCATGGCGACGCCCCAAGCGGTGCGCGAAGCGAGCGAGGCCGGGAAATACTCGGGCCGTGTCAGTGCAGAACGGATCGACCTGTTTGACGATGTAGACGTTGTGGTGACCTATGGCGATCAGGCGCGCTTGGATGAACTGGCCAAAAACCCGCTGATCGCGCGTTTCCCGGCAGTCGCCCGCGGCTCGGTCGTGCTTTTGGCGAATGACCCGATGGGCACTGCCGCGAACCCGACGCCCTTGTCGATCGACTATGTGCTCGACGACTACCTCGCGCGGCTGAGCGCCGCCGCCACGCGCGGCGAGTAATGCAGGTGCAGCGCCCCCAACGGCTGGCAGGCCTCGCGCTTTTGCTTGGCCTGCTGCTGCTGATGACCGGCCTGTCGCTGACCGTGGGCGCGCGCGCCGTGCCGTGGGGCGAGATCTGGGCGGGGATGACCGGCCGGATCGAGACCATCGGCGCCGCCGCAGTCGCGGTGCGGATGCCGCGCACGGCGCTGGCGATCTTGGCGGGCGCGGCGCTTGGACTTGCAGGCGCGGTGATGCAGGGCATCAGCCGCAACCCGCTGGCCGATCCGGGCATTCTGGGCGTTAACGCGGGGGCGGCACTTTTCGTCGTGGTGGGCATCGCTTGGTTCGACATCAGCGGCGCGCATAGTTTTCTGTGGCTCGGCATCGCTGGGGCCGGGGTCACGGCGGTTTTCGTCTATCTGATCGGCTCCGCCGGGCAGGGCGGGGCGACGCCGCTGAAGCTGACCCTTGCGGGCACCGCGACCTCCGTCGCGGTGTCGGCCTTCATCATCGCGGTGGTGCTGCCGCGCAATGACATCGCGGGTTCCGTGCAATCTTGGCAGGTCGGCGGCATCGGCGGCGCGAGTTTCGAGACCCTCTTGCCCGCCTTGCCCTTCGCGCTGGTGGGGCTGGCGCTGAGCCTCGCCTCGGCCCGGGTTCTCAACGCATTGGCCTTGGGCGAAGAATTGGCCACCGGCCTTGGCCAGAGCGTCGCCTTGGGCCGGGTCATGGCGGCGGCGGGGGCGGTGATCCTCTGCGGCACGGCGACCGCGCTTTGCGGGCCGATCGGCTTTGTCGGGCTGGTGGTGCCGCATCTGTGTCGGATGATCGCGGGTGTCGATTACCGGCTGGTGCTGCCGCTCTCGGCCTTGGCGGGGGCTTCCATGCTGGGGCTGTCGGACGTGCTGGGCCGTGTCATCGCCCGCCCGAATGAGTTGGACGTGGGCATCGTCACGGCCTTTGTCGGCGCGCCCTTCTTTATCTGGACGGTACGCAATCACAGGATGCGCGGGCTATGAGCGATGTGACCTTCAGCGCGCCGCGCAGTTTTCGCCAAGCCGCCGCGCGCCGCATTCAGGTGCTGGGCGCACTGGCCGCGCTTGTTTTGGGCCTGATGCTTCTGACGCTGAGTTGCGGGCGCGGCTGCCTGCCGCCGGGTGACGTCTGGGCCGCGCTGACGGGCGCACCGGGCGCGAACGCCTCATTCGTGGTGACCGACTTGCGCCTGCCGCGTGCGGTCATGGGGCTCTTGGCCGGGGCCAGCTTTGGCTTGGGCGGGGTGGCGTTTCAGATCATGCTGCGCAACCCGCTGGCCAGCCCCGATATCATCGGCATCAGCGCCAGCGCAGGTGCGGCGGCGGTCTTTGCCATCGTCATCCTGGCCCTCGACGGTTGGCTGGTGTCGCTCGTCGCGGTAGCGGCGGGGCTTGCGGTCGCGGCGATGATCTGGGCGCTGTCTTCGCGGCGCGGTGCCGCCGGGGCGCGGTTGATCCTGATCGGCATCGGCGTCTCTGCCATGCTCGACAGTGTGACGGCCTATGTCTTGCTCGAAGCGCCCGCATGGGACCGGGCCGAGGCGATGCGCTGGCTGACCGGCAGCCTCAACGGCATGCAACTCGTCCAAGCGCTGCCCGTGGCGGGCGCGCTGTTGGTCTTTGGCGGGCTCTTGGCCGTTACCGCCCGCGACCTGGAGGTGCTGCGCCTTGGCGATGACACCGCCGAAGCGCTTGGCGTGCGTGCTGACGCCACGCGGCTGCGCGTGACACTGGCCGCCGTTGGCCTTGTGGCCATCGCCACGGCAGCGACCGGGCCGATTGCCTTTGTCGCCTTCCTTTCCGGTCCCATCGCTGCGCGGCTTTTGCCGGGCACGACCGGGTTGCTGTTGGGGGCAGGGCTTGTGGGTGCTTTGCTGGTCATCGCGGGCGATTTCGTGGGGCAGTTCCTGCTGCCCGCCCGCTTGCCCGTGGGGGTCGTCACTGGCGCGGTCGGCGCGCCCTTCCTTTTGTATCTCATCGTTCGCGCCAATAGAAATGGGGGCACGCTATGACCCACGACCACCGTCTTGAAACGCGCGATCTGGGCGCGGGCTATGAAAAGCGCGTTATTCTTGAGAATGTCACTCTCGCCGTGCCGGCGGGCAAGATCACGGCCATCGTGGGGGGCAATGCCTCGGGCAAGTCGACGCTTTTGCGGACGCTGGCGCGGATTTTGCAGCCCAAGTCCGGCGCGGTTCTGCTGGATGGCGAAGCGGTGCACCAAATGAAGTCGCGCAAGCTGGCGCAGGTCATGGGGCTGCTGCCGCAATCGCCCATTGCGCCTGAGGGGATTGCCGTGGCCGATCTTGTCGGGCGTGGGCGGCATCCGCATCAGGGGCTGTTCTCGCGCTGGTCGGCAGAGGATGACCGCGCCGTGGCCCGCGCGCTGGCCGCGACAGGGACCGAGGAACTGGCCGAGCGTGATCTCGACACGCTGTCGGGCGGTCAACGCCAGCGTGTCTGGATCGCCATGGCCTTAGCACAAGAGACCGACCTGTTGCTGCTGGACGAGCCAACGACCTTTCTGGACGTGGCGCATCAGGTCGAGGTGCTGGACCTGCTGGTCGATCTCAACATGGCGCAGGGGACGACGATCGTCATGGTGCTGCATGATCTGAACCTCGCCGCGCGCTATGCCGATCACCTGATCGCCGTGGGCGATGGCGGCATCCGCGCCGAGGGGCCGCCCGCCGAGGTCCTGACCGAGGAATTGGTGAAAACCGTCTTTGGCCTGTCGTGCCGTATCGTCAACGATCCGGTCTCGCAGACCCCCTGCATGGTGCCAATTGGGCGTCACAAGATCGGGCCGCCACGCAAGAATGCCGCGGCCTGAAAATAACTGACTAATTCAGTCAGATTGACTCTGGTCTCCTGCGTATCATAGGGGTAAGGGAATCCCGACTGATTCACTAGGTTATTACGGAGACCGCCATGTCCTCTTCCAAACTCATCCCCCTGCAACTGGGGCGCGGCTCTCTCAAGACAGCGCTTTTGTGCTGTACGGCGCTGGTGCCGGGCACGCTTTACGCGCAAGAAGCCTACCAGTTGGATGACGTGATCCTCGAAGCCGAAGCGCAGACTTCGGGCGCGGCGGATGCCGAAACGGTTGTCGCCAGTGAGATCAGCAGCGGCGGCAAACTGTCGGGTGAGATCATCGACATCCCGGCCAGCGTCTCGGTCATCACCAGCCGTGAGATCGAAGCCCGCGGCGCGGATAGCGTGGAGCAGGTGTTGAACTACACCGCCGGTGCGAGCACCGACAGCTATGGCGCAGATGACCGGTTCGACTATTTCATCCTGCGCGGGTTCGAAGCCTATACCTACCGCGATGGGCTGACATTGGGCGCGAACTTCGGATCGGTCCGGGAAGAGCCTTTCGCCTATGAGCGCGTCGAAGTGATCCGCGGCGCGTCGTCGTCGACCTTCGGCCTCTCCGATCCCGGCGGCTCGGTCAACTATGTCAGCAAACGCCCCCGTGACGAACGTTTTGGCAGTGTCTACACCTCGGTCGACTCCTATGGCAGCTTGGAAACCGGTGTGGATTTCGGCGACAAGCTGGATGAGGAAGGCACGCTCAGCTACCGTTTCACCGGTCTGCTGCGCAATGGCGAGCTTGAGTACCCCTATTCCGAGAACGATGAACTCTTCGCGATGGGTGGCCTGACATGGCGGCCCTCCGATGAGTCCGAGCTGACCGTGATCGTCGACCACCTTGACCGCGATTCCGTGCCCGGCAGCAGCGGCTTCCCGGCGGGCGGCGATTTTGACCGCAGCGACGTGTTCTACGGCGAGCCCGACTATAACTACCGCGGCACCGAGCGGACGACCGTATCCGTTCTGGGCGCGCATGACTTTGGCAACGGGCTGAGCTTTGGCGGCACCCTGCGCTACAGCGACAGCGCCGATGACTTCGGCTATGCCTATGTGAGCGACTATACGCCGGATGACGACACCGTGGATCGCGCGTTCTTTGGCAGCGATGGCACGAGCGAGAGCATGATCTCCGACCTGCATCTGACCTATGAGGGTTTCTTTGGCGGGGCGGCCAGCACCACCACGGCGGGCGTTGAATTCTCTTGGGCCGACGAGTCTGACCAACGCTTCTATGGCGCGGCGCCTTCGGTTGACCGCGACAACCCGACCTATACGGGCCGTCCGACCAGCGTGCCGATGTTTGCCGATCTTGACACCGAGACGGAGGGCAAAGCGATCTACGCTCAGCAAGAGCTGAACTGGAACGAGCGTTTCATCGCCTCCTTCGGGCTGCGGCACGACTGGATCGACGTGACTGAGACCAACAACCTTGCCGGCACGGTTCAAACCAACGACATCAGCGAGACGACAGGCCGCGTGGGTCTGACCTATAAGATCAAACCCAACATCTCGGTCTTTGGGAACTACGCACAGTCGGTCGTGCCTGCAGGCTTTGGCGTCGAGCCGGAAGAGGGCGAGCAGTTCGAACTGGGCACCAAATGGCAGCCCATGGGGACCAACGCGCTGTTGACAGCCTCGGTCTATGACCTGTCGAAAAGCAACATCACCCGCACCAATCCGGCGACCAACCTGCCGGAAACCATTGGTGAGATCGGCGTGCGCGGCATTGATCTGGAAGCCAAGGCCGAGATGGGCGCCTATACCTTCACCGCCGCCTACAGCTATCTAGATGCCGAGATCAAAGAGAACGGCACCGCGGGCAACGTCGGCAACCGCCCCGGTCTGGTGCCTGAAAACGTCGCTTCGATCTGGGCCAGCCGGACTTGGGAAAACCTTGGCCGTGGTGATCTGACAGTCGGTTTGGGCGCGCGGTTCAACAGCGGCTACTACTACAGCGACAGCAACGCCACAGGCGAAACGGGCAGCTTTGTCGTGGTCGACGCCGCGGTCAGCTATGATCTGTCCGAGCAGACCACCCTGTCGGCCAATGTCACCAACCTGTTCGACGAAAAGCACACCTCCTTCGGCGGCTCTTACGCTGACTTCTACAGCCCCGGCCGTGAAGTCACCGTGAAGCTGGCCCATAGCTGGTGAGCCTAGAGCGCGGCACTCCCCTCGTGTGCCGCGCTTTCTTTTGACCGGGAGGAGCCACGGATGACCATCGCCAAAGCCAAGACCACCATCCCCATGGATGCCCCACAGGAGATGCTCTCGCAAATCCTGTCGCATCTTGTCGATGACCACGGCATGGCGTTTCGCGCCAAGGGGCCGACGGGTCATGTGTTTGAGCAAGATGGCTACCGGGTAGAGTTCGATCTTTGCCCGCGTGGGCTGGAGGTCAGCCTGCAAGCTCCCGGCGAAAACGCCATGCAATTCTCGAAAGAAGGCATGGTCCATCATGTGGCGGAGTTTGACCCCGCGCTGGCCGATCGCATCCGCTGGCAGGGAGTGGCGCAGGAGGCCGGAGAGACGCCGCAGAACTTCCGTTTGCTGGAGGTGCTGAACAGCGAAATCCTCTTCGAAGGGATGCAACGCGTCACTCTGCATTACCCGGATATTGCCGAACTTGCCCCGCAGGGCATCCACCTGCGCCTGATCCTGCCGCGCGATGCCAGCCGCACGCCGGTCTGGCCGGTGATGGGCGCCAATGGGGCGCCGGTTTGGCCTAAGGGTGCGGATGAGTTGCACGCCCGATATGTCACGCTCAAGAACATCCGCCCCGAGCGCGAAGAGGTCGATATCGACGTGGTTCGCCACGGCTCCGGCCTGATCTCACAATGGGCGCAGAACGCCCATGCCGGGCAACGGATCGGCGCAATGGGGCCGGTGGGCATCAGCGCCTTGCCGAAAGCCTCTTCCTATTTCCTCGCCGCCGATGGCACGGGGCTGCCCGCCGTGGCGCAGCTTTTGGCGCGTCTGCCCGAGGATGCTGTGGGCGATGTGGTGGCGGCGCTGCCGCGCGGGGTGTCTTATCGCGACTACCTGCCCAAGACCAAGCTGCGCGTCCATGCCCTGCCGCCCGCCACCTTCGAGGCCGAAGTGCTTGGCCATGCGCAGGCGCTGACGGATACCGGCTTGGGCTATGCCTTTTTCGCCGGGGAGTTCCAGAACGCGCAGCAATTGCGCGGGCATTTCAAAACCCAGCTCGGCATGGATAAAACCCGCCAGATTTGCACCGCCTACTGGCGGCGGGGCTAAGCGCGCCCTAGCGCCACGGCCCCGCGTCGCGGCGTCTGCCAGTTTTTGGGATGCGGCTGCTGCTGGTTGGGCGGGCGCTCTGTGTTCGCACTGGCGCGCCGTCAGGTGTCATCGCACGCAGGGCCGCGATGCGGTTCTCCGTCGCCGGGTGGGTGGCGAAAAGGTTGTCATGTTTATGCGCGTGTAGCGGGTTGATGATGAACATATGCGCCGTGGCCGGATTGCGCTCTGCCGCGTGATTGTCGATCCGCGCGGCCCCCATAGCGATCTTCTCGAGCGCGGAGGCGAGCCAGAGCGGATGGCCGCAGATCTCGGCCCCCGCCTTATCGGCGGCATATTCCCGCGTCCTGCTGATCGCCATCTGCACCAGCGCGGCGGCCATGGGGGCGAGGAACATCATCATCAACGTCCCGATCATCCCCATCCGCTCACGCGCGCCGCCGAAGAATAGCGCGAAATTTGCCAGCATCGAAATCGCACCGGCGAAAGTGGCCGTCACGGTCATGATCGCCGTGTCATGGTTGCGGATATGGGCCAGCTCATGCGCGATGACGCCCGCCAGTTCCTCGCGGCTGAGGCTTTGCATCAGCCCCTTGGTCACCGCCACGGCAGCATTGGCCGGGTTGCGCCCGGTGGCGAAGGCGTTGGGCTGGGGCGTGTCGATCAGATAGACCTTGGGCTCGGGGAGGCCCGCATTCCGCGCAAGCTCTGCCGTCATGGCGTAGAGCCCCGCGCGGTCCCCCGGCGAGACGGGCTGCGCATTGTGCATCTTGAGCACCATGCGGTCGGAGTTCCACCAGGTGAAGGCGTTCATCCCCGCCGCCACCACCAGCGCGATCAGCGCGCCGCCCGATCCGCCAATCAGATAGCCGACCCCCATGAAAAGCGCGGTCATCGCCGCCATCAGCATCGCTGTCTTCACATAGCCCATCTTGGTCTCTCGCGGTTGTCCTTTGCAAAGAGATATGGGGCAGCTTCCGCGTCGTGCAAGGTAGGCGGGGGAGGGGGCACGGTTCCCCCCGCCGGATGATATACTCGGATACGGGGGCCGAGAGGGCGTCACGCAGGCGACACCCCTCGACACACCGCCACTACTGGCCGGCCATCCCTGCCAGCATCGCCCCCATGGCAACGAGGTGAACCAGCGTGATCGCCCGGTCATTCCAAAGCAGCCCGACGATCAGCCAGCCCAGAACCCCCACCACGAAGAGGTAGAGGTTCCACGGCGTCCAGCCGAAACCTGTGGCGGCATAGCCGAGGATCTGGATCACCGACGCGATCCATTTGACCCAAAAGGCCAGCCGCTGCGGCGTGGCGAGCGCAAGCACTTCAGACGCCACGGGTAAGCCCGCCGTCGATGCGCCAGTTCTGCCCGGTGACATAGGCCCCGCCCTCGGAAGCGAGCCAGCCGATCAGCGACGACACCTCGGCCTCCGTGCCGTAGCGCCCCATCGGAATGCGCGCGCGCCGGTCTTCGGTCTCGGGCAGGCTGTCGATAAAGCCGGGCAGGACGTTGTTCATTCGGATGTTCTGGCCCGCATATTGATCGGCGTAGAGTTTGGTGAAACCCGCCAGCCCGGCGCGGAAGACGCCCGAGGTGGGAAAGAGCGGGTCCGGCTCGAAGGTGGCGAAGGTTGAGATATTGATGATCGCGCCGCCGCCCTGCGCCGCCATGATCGGCGTTACCAAACGGGTGGGGCGGATCACGTTCATCAGATAGACATCCATCCCATCGTGCCAATCTGCGTCGCTCATTTCCAGAATGTCGCCCTTCGGCCCATGCCCGGCGGAGTTCACCAGCACATCGACGCGGCCCCAACGGTCCATCGCGCCATCCAGCAGCTGCGCCAGCGCGTCTGGCGATTGGTTCGAGCCGGTGATGCCAAAGCCGCCCAGTTCGGTGCCGAGCGCCTCCCCCTTGCCGGAGGAAGACAGGACGCCGACCTTAAAGCCGTCTGCCGCCAGTTTGCGGGCCGCGCCCGCGCCCATGCCGCTGCCGCCTGCGGTGATAAGGGCTACTTTTTCTGCTGTCATCGGATATGCTCCATATACTAGGCAGCGATTGCGCTGCGGGGATATGCAGTGTCACTTAGGCGCTGTGATCTCGTGCAGCCAGCCAGATGCTTTGTCCTGTGACTGTAGGAAATCTATCGTGTCGAATGAGATGCCTCTGCCGCCCTTGAACGGGCTTCGTGCCTTTGCCGCCGCCGGGCGTCACCTGAATTTCCGGGCCGCGGCGGATGAGTTGGGCGTGACCCAAGGCGCGGTCGCCCAGCAGGTGCGCGGGCTGGAGGATCATCTGGGGCTGCGTCTGTTCCTGCGCGAGCCGCGGGGGCTGGCCTTTACCGACGAGGGGCGCGCCTATCATCTGTCGGTGTCGCGTGCTTTCGAGCAATTGGCGGAGGCGACGGATGCCCTGCGCCACGCACCCGCACGGGTGACGATCAGCGTCACGCCGACCTTCGCGTCGAAATGGCTGATCCCCCGGCTTTCGGATTTTACCCAAGCCCATCCCGGCATTGATCTGCGCATCACGGCGACAGAGCGGGTGGCGAGTTTTCATGCCGATGGGATCGAGCTTGCCGTGCGACAGGCGCGTCCGCCCTTTGGGGCGAGCCTGAGGGCGAACTTGCTTTTCGCGCAGGAGGTTGTGGCCGTATGCTCTCCGGCGCTGCTTGCGGGGGAGGGGCCGGTCGATGCCGCCACACTGGCGCGCATGACCCTGCTTCACGACACCCATGACCTCTGGCCGCGCTTTGCTGAAGAGGCTTTTGGCGGCAGCGTCAAACCGGCCCGTGCGCTGCGGTTCAATCAAACGACGCTGAGCCTTGATGCTGCTTTGGCGGGGCAGGGGGTGGCGCTGGCAAGCCGCTTTCTGGTGCAGCGCGATCTTGAGGCGGGGCGGCTGCTGCGCCCGGTGCCGCATGTGATGGAAGGCGGGCTGGATTTCTACCTGCTTTCGCCCCGGCAGGGGGTGTCGAGCGCGGCGATCATCGTGCGCGATTGGCTCTGTACGGTGGCCAAGGGCGAGGCGGGTTAATCCTGCGCGCGGGCTTTCAGCCGCAGGAAGCTATCCTCTCCAGCCAGAACGTAGCGCAGCAGCAAAAGCTCCACCTTGGCCGCATCGCGGGCGGTAAAGGCGCGCAGCATGTCGCGGTGCAACTCCACGAGGGTTTCATGCGCGACGGCGTCGCGCAGGGTGGCCATGCGAACGGCCTGAATTTGGGCCATGTAGCGCAGGATCGTGTCGCGCAACTCGATGTTGGGCACCGCCATGATCCAAGTGCGGCGGATGTCTTCGGAGGCGGCATAGAGGCTTTCGATATCGCCGGTTTCCAGCGTGCGCTCGGATTGCTCTACCGCGCGGGTCAGGGTGGCGATGTCCTCATCGGTCAGCTGGTTGGTGGCCAGCGCTGCGGCGCGCGGCTCCAGCAGGCGGCGCAACTCGAAAATCTCGCAAATCTGGCGCATCGACAGGTTGGGCAGGGTGAAGCCCCGCGTCGTGCTGTCGAGGTAGCCTTCATGCGACAGGCGCATCAGCGCATCGCGCACCGGCATTCGCGAGACGTTGAACTCTTCGGCGACGGCGGTGTCGACAAAGCGGTCGCCATGGCTGATCTCGCCCCGCTGAATGCGCCCGAGGAAGATGTCGTAAATCTGATCTTTCATGTGGCGCTTGGCTGAGCGGGGCATTCCGACCTCTTTGAAAAGTATGCGATTGTAGGCCGAGCATGCGCAAGAAATACGCTTATGGCTAGGTATAAGTTTGCATACTTGCAAAATTCAATTGAATTCGTATACGAAAACTGGCAGCCAATAGGGGGAAGCTTGCCGCGCTGCGCGGGGGTGTTCACAGGGAGCAAAACATGAATCTGAAAAATAATCTGATCGTTGGCCTCACCGTTGCGGCGCTGACGACATTGTCGGGCGTCTCTGCCATGGCGCAGGACGTGCTGAAAATCGGCTCTTACCCGGCGAACCCGCCATGGGAGTTCAAGAACGAAGCGGGCGTCTTCGAGGGGTTCGAGGTCGACATCATCAATGAGGTCGCGGCCCGGCTTGGCAAGACGACCGAAATCAGCGGTTACGACTTCCGCGCGCTTTTCGTGGCCACCGCCTCGGGCCGGGTCGATGCGGTGATCTCATCGCTCACCATCACCGATGAACGGCTTGAGGCGCAGTCTTTCACGCAGCCCTATTTCTCGGGCGCATTGGGGGTCGGCACCAAGACCGACGCCGGGATTGCCGATCTCGACGGGCTGGAGGGCAAGCGCATCGGTTCCATCGCCACCTCTTTCCCGGAGAACTGGTTGAAAGAACGGGAGGGTGAGCTCGGCTATAAATCCTATTCCAGCTATGACACCACCGCCAATATGCTGACCGATCTGCGCAGTGGCCGGATCGATGCCGCGGTGAATGATATCGTCAGCCTGCGCTACGCCTTTGCCCAGCCGACGATGCAGGGCTTGCAGGTCTCGGTCGAGATTCCGACGGGCGATAAATTCGCGATCATGATGCCCAAGGGCTCTGAGCATCTGGAGGCGGTCAACGGTGCGATATCTTCGATGAAAGAGGATGGCACCATGGCGGCGCTCTATGAGAAATGGCTCGGCGTGGCCCCTGCCGAGGGCAGCCTTGCGGTGACCCCGCTGCCGGTGCCCACCTCGGCGGACTGATACCTTTGGGCCGCGGGCGGGGCGCTGCTCCGCCTGCGGCCTAAGGCTTGCCCCCTGCGATCAAACTGACGGACTGCGCAATGGAAATCATCGACATCTTCTTCAATCTCGACGTGATGCGCCGCGCTTTCCCGATCTTGATGCGCGGGCTGCTCAACACCATCCTGCTGGGCGCTTCGGCGATTTTCTTTGGCGGCATCCTTGGCGTGCTGGTCTGTCTGGTGCGGCTCTATGCGGCCAAGCCGTTCCGGCTGCTGGCGGTTCTGTATACGGATATCTTCCGCGCCATTCCGGTGCTGGTGGTGCTGATCCTCGTCTACTACGCGCTGCCCTTCGCGGGCATCGTCTTTTCCTCATTCGTGGGGGCGACCATTGCGCTGGCGCTGGTGCTGGCGGCCTATACGGCAGAGGTCGTGCGCGCCGGGATCGAAGCCGTGCCGCGCGGCCAGTTTGAGGCCTGCGATGCGCTTGGCCTGTCTTTCTTTACCACCATGCGCAAGGTGATCCTGCCGCAGGCGTTTCGGATGATGATCCCGCCGCTTGCCTCCTATGCGGTGGCGATCATGAAAGACACTTCGCTGGCCTCGGTCGTGGCGATGGATGATTTGCTGAAACAGGCCACCGACGCGCAGGCGCTTTTCGCCAATCCGACGCCGCTGCTGCTGGCCGCGCTGATCTACATCGCGATCCTTTGGCCGATGGTCCGTTTCACCGGCTGGCTAGAGCAGCATTACAAGCGCGGCTACCGCTGAGCCGAAGCGGCCCCGTCCCCCACAAAATTACCGTCCCGCGCGCCTGCGCGGCCAACACCCTACGGAGATTACAATGTCCACAGAAACAGGAACGGGCGACGCCTATCTCCTTTATCACTCCATCGGCCAATACCCCGGCAAACATGCGGATATGCTGGCCGGGCTCACCGATTTCACCGATGCATGGGCCGCGCCCAACGGCGACCAATGGGCTGATGTCCTGCCCAAACGCCAGCAGTTCATTGACCTCTGGGCCGAGTTGATCGGCGCGCCGAAGGGCACCGTCACCACGACAGAGAGCGTCACCACCGGGCTGATGGCCGTCATCGGTGCGCTGCCCGAAGGCACCCTGCGCGGCAAGAAGGTTTTGGTGGCCGAGGATGGTTTCCCCTCTCTGCACTTCCTGCTCACCGGCCTGTCGAAGCGTTTTGGTTTCACGTTGAACACTGTGCCGATCCGGCAAGGGGGGCACTGGGTCGAGGCCGAAGACATCATCACCCATTGGGATGAGGAGGTGGCGCTGGCCCTGCTGACTTGGGTAAGCTCGACGACCTCGCACCGGTTGGACATCCCGCAATTGGTGGCGCATGGCCGCAAGATGGGGTCGCTCATCGGGGTGGATATGACGCAGGCCGTGGGGCTGCTGCCCTATGACGTGACCGCGCCGCGCGTCGATTTTGCCCTGTCGACCAGCCTCAAATGGATGTGCGGCACGCCGGGCGCGGGGATCGTCTATATGGATGCCGATCTGATCCCGCAGTGCCAGCCCGAGATGCGCGGCTGGTTCTCGCAAGGCAATCCGTTCTCATGGGATCTCGACGCTTTCGAATTCGCGCCCGACATTCGGCGGCTCGACAGTGGCACGCCCTCGACCGTTCCTGCGGTGGCCAGCCTGCCGGCGATGAAATGGCGCATGGGGCAGAACACCGAAGTCTTGGCGGCGCATAACCGCAAGCTGACCGCGCAGCTACAGGCGGGGCTTGAGGGGATGGGCCTGACCCTTGCCAGCCCGGCGGACCCGGACCAGCGGGGCGGCAGTCTCATGGTCGTTCTGCCCGATCACATTGATGCGGCGGATGTGGTGGCACAGTTGGCCGCGTTGGAGATTTACGTCGACAACCGCAGCCAGACCCTGCGCATGTCGCCGGGGGTGCTGACCACCGCCGCCGGGATCGACCGCACCCTGCACGCGCTTCGGGCTTTTCTGACCTGACGCCCGCCGGGGCCGCGATGCGCCGTCAGGAGGCGGCCATCGCATCCGGCCGCCCTTCGAGCGGCGGGAAGTCTACGAAAAAGGTCGTGCCTTCGCCCTCGGCGGTTTCAAAGCGGATTTCCCCAAGGTGCTGGTCGACAATGGCTTTGACGATGCTCATTCCCAGCCCGTGCCCCTCTTTGACCCGGTAGCTGGAGCCGCGGGAAAACCGTTCGAAAAGAACCGGTTGCAGATCCAAAGGCAGACCGCTGCCGTGGTCTTTCACCCAGAACCCGGTGCCATCTTCCGAAAGGCCAAGCTGAACCGTGCCGCCTTCGTCCGAGGCTTTGATCGCGTTGGACAACAGGTTTGACAACAGCCGCGTGAGCCGCCCTTCGTGCAGCCGCAACAGCGGTGCGGGGGCCTCGGAGGGGGTCATTTCCAAGCCGACGCCGCGCTCTTTCGCGTAGGAGACCAAGGTCTCTGAGGCTTGGGCCAAGAGCGGTGCCAAGGCGCGTTCGGAGAACCCCGATTGATCCGGTCTGCGCAGGGTTTCGACATCCAGAATATCCCCCACCATCTGATCGATCGCCCGCGCGTTGCGCATCGCAAGCTGCAACAATTTGCGCTTTTGCGGCGGCAGATCGTCCGGGTTCAACTCAAGCAAGCGCAGCGCCCCGGTCAGCGCGGTCAGCGGGGTTTTCATCTCGTGGCTGACGGTGGCGATAAGCTGGTCCTTGGCGCGTTCAAACTCGCGTTGCTCACTGACGTCGCGCACCACGCCAAGATAGCCCAGATGCTCACCGCGGTCAGTCTCGACCTTGGCGGTGGCGACTTGCCCCTCGAAAGTAGAGCCATCGGCGCGGCGGCAGGCGACGGTAAAGCCGCTTTCCTTGCTGGCCGTGCCAGCGTTCGAAAGCTCTTCGCCCATTCGTTCGTAGCTGCCGAGGGTCTCGTAAAGAACCGCCGTCTGCCGCCCCAAAAGCGCGTCGGGGGTGTAGCCGAACAGTGTTTCAACCGCCGGGTTCACCATGGCCACGCGGCGGTTGGGATCGGCCATGATGATGGCCTCGGGCACGGCATCGACCATCGCCTTGAGCAGCCCGCGCTGCTCGCGCAACGCGCGGCGCTCGGATTGCCGCGAGAGCTCGCTGCTCAGCCAGCGGGCGAGGAATTGAACGAATTGGGTCTGCGCCTTGCTGAACGGGGCGGGGCGCGGGGCGGTGCCGGAAAAGTTCAACGTCCCAAAGAGCGCATCGCCGATTTTCAGCGGTGCCCCAATGTAGCTTTCCAGCCCAAAGTTCTCATAGCAGGGATGGGCCGAAATCTCTTGCTGGCCCGCGTGGTGAAAAGAGGTCACATCGTCGTTGCCCAGCGTATGCAGGCAATAGGTGCCATTGATGTCGAAGGTGCTGCCGGGGGCGGGTGCCCAATCGGGCCCATGGACATAGACGCATTCATAGACCGGGTGATCCACGCGGGAGACGATGCCAAGTTCGAGGTCAAGCGCCTCTGTGCCCAGTTGTAAAAGCTTGGCGATCTTGTCTTCGACAGAGAGGTCAGGTTCGACAGCAAGCATATAGAGTTGCCGCAGCGGATCGTCGAAATCCGCCAGAGCGTTGTAAAAGTCGTTCATATTTGCCTCTGTCGTGGTCTTTGCATCTGTCTTGGCGCGTGGGCAGATGTTCACCCAAGGTATCCCCCTCGGGCGCCGCTGCCAATGCCGCAACGGCTAAATTGGGGCAAGAACAAGACTTTTCACCCCGGTAAGCAGACGGATGCCGATTGGCAGAGACGGCGTGCGCCCCTTTGCAAAGCGGTGGCCATCGCCAACCCAGCAGCTATGGTACGGCCAACGAGGGTTGCGAAGAGGGGAGATTTCACCATGCGATTGATGCGATACGGGGCGCGGGACGGTGCGAAAACGCCGGTGGTGCTGGATGCGGCAGGGCAGGCGCGGGATGTCAGCGCCCTTGTGCCGGACTTCACGCCCGAGACGATCCCGACGCTGCGGGAGGTGTTTGAGGGCGTCGATCTGGAAGGGCTGCCACTGGCCCAGACCCAAGGCCAGCGCATCGCCGCGCCGGTCAGCCAACCGCGCAACATCTGGGGCGTCGGGTTGAACTATTCCGACCATGCGGCCGAGTCGGGCATGGAGGTGCCGCGCGAGCCGATCCTGTTCAACAAGGCCAGCCGCACCTATTGCGGGCCGAACGATCCGCTTCTCTATTCTAAAGAGATGAGCAAGCTTGATTGGGAGGTCGAGTTGGGCGTGGTGATCGGGCGTACCACCTTGAACGTCAGCCGCGATCGGGCGCTGGATCATGTGCTGGGCTATTGCGTCGTCAACGACGTGTCCGAGCGCGCGTGGCAGGCCGAGCGGGGCGGGCAATGGGTCAAGGGCAAGAGCTTTCCCAACTTTTGCCCGACAGGGCCAGTGCTCGTGACGGGGGATGAGTTGGGCGATCCGGGCAAGCTGTCGCTTTGGGCCGAGATCAATGGCGAGCGGCTGCAAGATGGTTCTACCGAAAAGATGATCTTCGATGTGGCGACGATTATCTCCTACATGTCCGAATTCATCCAGTTGGAGCCGGGCGATCTGATCTGCACGGGCACCCCGCCGGGCGTGGGCATGGGGCTGAAACCGCAACGCTATCTCAGCCCCGGCGACCGGGTTCGGCTAGGTGTGCAAGGGCTGGGCGAGCAGGAGCAAGTGGTGGAGCACCTGCCTGCGCGGTGAGGCATGGTGTTGAAGAGCCGAGGTGCGGCGCTCAGGCCACCTCGGCCTCCCGCGCTTCGGCGGCGGCGAGGGCAATGGCAGGGCGCAGGGGCAGGGTCAGCAAAAAGCTACTGCCCTTGCCCATGATGCTGGTGGCGACAAGGCTGCCGCCATGGGCGGTGGCGATGTCGCGCGAAATGGCAAGGCCCAGCCCGGTGCCGCCAAAGCGGCGGGTGGCGGTGGAATCGACCTGATGGAAGGGTTCGAAAACGCGCTCCAGCTCATCTTCGGGGATGCCGATGCCGGAATCGGTCACGCGGAATTCCACCACCTCCCCCCGAATGCGGCAGGTCAGCGAAATGGTCCCTTCGTCGGAGAATTTCGTCGCATTGCTCAGCAGGTTGATCAACACTTGCTGAATGCGTTTGCCATCCGCCAGCATCACGCCGCTGGCCGATTTCACCTTTAACTCCAGCCCTTTGTCTTCGACCATCGGGCGCAGCTGATCTGCGGTCGGGGTGACGATATCGTCGATCTGCACCGGCTCCATCGCAATGGACAGGCTGCCCGCGTCGATCTTGGCAAAGTCGAGCACCTCGTTGATCAGGGTCAGCAGGTGATTGCCCGACCGCTCGACCGTTTGCATGATGTCGCCCAGTTTGGACATGGTCGCCGACAGCTTGGGAGAGAGCGTTTCGCGGGTCTGGGGATCAGCCTCGATGGCGGTGCATAGGTCACGCGCCGCCGGGGTCCGGTCAAAATGCCGCGCAAGGCGGACATGGCCCAGAATGACGGTCAGCGGCGTGCGCAACTCATGGCTCAGCACGCCCATGAAATCGGTCTTGGCCTTGTTCGCGTCCTCGGCGGTCAAAAGCGCCTTTTTCAGATCGGTCACGTCGATCCGCAGACCCACGACGCTGCCATCTTTCATCCGCCGGTCCGAGGTGCGGATGATGCGGCCATCGGGCATGCGCTGCTCGGTCTCGAAGGCGCCGTTCTCCCGCTTTTCCAGCCAGATGCGGATCCATTCCTCTTCCTTGCCGATGGCATCGGGGACCATGCCGCGGCGAATGCTGTCCCGCACGATCTGTTCATAGGTCGAGCCGGGCTTCACCACGTCGCTATAGCCATGAATCTCGCGGTATTTTTCGTTGCAAAGCACCAAGGTACCCTTGGCGTCATACATAACGAAACCGTGGTCCAAGGCTTCGACACCGGTGCGCAGCCGTTCTTCGGCAAGTTTGCGGTTGTCGGCCAGACGCATGATGTACCACGCGAAAATCGTAACGCCGAGCGCGCCTTGCAGACGCAAGAGCCAGTTCAGCCAGAAGTCCGGGCGGTGCTCTGGCCAGCCACCTTTGACCGTGGCGGCCAGTTGCCACGTGCCAAAGGCAAAGCTGAAGTCGAGCTTGATCGGGTCGACCAAGGTCATTTCTGGGTCGCCGATGATGGTCTGTTCGACCTCTCCCTCTGGCGTCAACTCGCGGATGGCCAGATCGTATTTCTCGGTCAGTTCGGGGATTTGTAACCGGGTGACGAGGGCATCGTAATCCACCACCATCGAAAGGATGCCCCAAGGCGTGTCCGGCGCGGCATTGGTGCCGGTTGAATCAAAGATCGGATGTCGCAGGATCAACCCGCGCCCGCCCTGTACCAGATCGACCGGGCCGGTCACCAGCCCCTCGCCGCTTTGCAAAGCCTGTTCGACTTTCGGCAATTGTGCCGCGTTCTGGCGATAGTCCAGCCCCAGCACGCCGCGATTGGCCTCATAGGGGTGGACGATGGTAACAACGAGGTCCGGGGCCACGGCGAGGTTGATGACATCTGGGTTCTCGGCCATGAACTCTGCCGCGCGGGCGCTGAATTCGGATTGGGTGATCGTCGGGTTCTCGCTGATGACGGTGGCCAATTCGCGGAGTTTCAGGATCTGCTCGAAGATATCCGCGCGGATCCGTTCGCGGACTTCGATCAGCTCCAAGGTGGTGTCGAGCTCCAGATCCTGCATGTAGGTCTGGTAGGACAGCGTCTCGATCCGATGGCCAAAGCCAAGGACAACGGCGCAGAGCGCGACCAGCACGACAATCCGTTTCGCACGCTGAGACAGCGCATTTCTGATCTTTTCCATGCCGGCTTTGCCCAAAGTGGTCCCTGTCCTCCACGCTCCGGCCTTCTGAGGGCCGGATACGCCCCGAGGACATTAGACCGCACAGTACTTTGTTGACGCAAGGAAAATACCCGGATGCATCCAAATGCCGGGGCGGTAGCGTCAATTTTGCATTAATCGCCCCTATGAGGGTGCGGATTGTCCCAACAATTCAACCAGAACGCGACGCAGCAGAGAGATATCTTGGGGGTTGGACATGCTGGGCGCATGGCCGCAGCCGGGGAATTCGGTCATGTCGGGCCGGGGGCCGCTTTGCGTCATCCGCTGTGCGGCCTCGGGTTGCAGCAGGTCCGACTGCGCGCCGCGCAGCAGATGGGTGGGCGTGCGGGTCCGTGACCAACGGTCCCATGTCGACAACTCATGCGCCGAGGCGGTAAACTGCACGGTGATGCGCGGATCATAATGCAGGGTCAGCCGCCCATCCCCACGGCGACGTAGCGACGTGCGCGCCATGCGCTGCCAATAGGCATCTGCCGCCGGGCCGAAGGGGGCGTAGGTCTTCCGCAGCCAGGCTTCTCCTTTTGCGAAACTGTCGAAGGCGGGCAGGCTGCCCACATAGGAAAGGATCCGCTGCACCGCCGCCTCGGGCAGTTCGGGGCTGATGTCATTCACCACCAAGGCGCTGACACGCCGGGCCTCAGGGCTAGAGGCGACATGCATCCCGATCATGCCGCCCAGAGAGGTGCCGAACCACGCGGCGCGGTCGATCTGGAAGTGATCCAAAAGCCCCGTCGCGATTTGCGCGTAATGTTCGACCGAATATTCCACCTCAGGGTCTCGCGCCCAACTCGACCTTCCGCGCCCGATCATGTCGGGACAGAGCACATGGAAATCCCGCGACAGGGCAGCGGCGGCCTCATCGAAATCGCGCCCTGTGCGGGCCAGACCGTGCAGCATTAGCAATGCAGGTTTCTGGCGATCACCCCATTCGGCGACATGCACCTCATGGCCTATTACGGGGACAAAGTGGAAATGGGGGGCGGTCATTGGCGCGTGCCTTTCCGGGTCAGCATGGGCATAGCGCGGGTGATGCCACCCGCGCCCTTGCCCCCTGCCAGCCGTACCCGCGCGTCCGCGGCCCGCGCGATCATGGCGCGTCCGCCATGCGCTTGCGTGTTAGCATCGCGTCCTCCCTGCACGGGCCAGCGCCGTGTTGCGCCGCCTCCTCCCGTCGACTAGCTTGCGGTTTCAGCATCCGAAATAGAGTTAAACGGAGCAAGATGGTGGAAATACGTACCGACGATTGCTTTGCGCAGGGGCGCTTTGAAGAGCTTGCCTTTGTTCATGCGCCCGTCGGGCTTGTGGTGACCGAGAACCGCTGCATCCGCGACTGCAACAACGCCTTCGCGGCGATGTTCGGCTATGCGCGCGGCGATCTGCGCGACCAGCTTTTCGCCATTCTCTATCCCTCGGATGAAGAGTTCGTAAATATCCGCGACCGCGGCGTCGACCAGCTGCGAAAGACCAATACCTATTGGGACGAGCGCATCATGGCACGGCGCGACGGCAGCCTGTTCTGGTGCCGGGTGCGCGGCCATTCCTTCACCCCCGAACGCCCGCTCGACCGCGCGGTCTGGAGCTTTGCGGATCTCTCTGCCGAGCGGCCCTATCTGCCGCTGACCCGGCGCGAGCGCGAGATCCTGAGCCATCTGGCAGAGGGGCTGACCAGCAAGCAAATCGCGCTCAACCTCGATATCTCGCACCGGACGGTAGAGGTCTATCGCGCCAAATTGCTCAAGAAATTCGGGGTCAGCAATACGTCGGGCCTGTTTCATTCGTTGGGCGGGATCGACAGTGACCATGTGGTGTCCAACAGTACGAAGTGAGCGGTCTCGGCGCTTAGCCCGCGTCATTCCATTCATCACCCTGTTCGGCGCTCTGTGGGGGCGGGGCCGCGGCAGGCTGCGCTTCACCGTCGGATTTGCCCGCTTTCTCAGCGGCTTCGGCCATCGCGTCGGCCTGAGCGTAGAGGCTGCGGATCTCCATCAGATCGGCCTGCGTGGGCGTCTTGCTCTCTGCCTTTTCGTCAGAGGACTTCGAGGGTGGGGTTTCACTATCTGTCACTGCAAAATCCGCGTTTTGACCATGTATCACACGGCCAATTCCGTGGGGTGAGCACAAGCTACCGGCCTGAAATTGCGCCGCCAATTGGGCAAAGCCCCAGCCGGGTCAGGGTTATCCCCTATAGTCGGGAACAAGCTGCTGAAATTGGGGCAGATATTTTCACGATTTTATGGCGCGGCATCGTATACCCGTATTGCGAGGCAGATTAATCGCTCTTTGTCAGGGTTTCCCCCAATAGACAGGGGGGCCAAAAGGACAGACCTTTCGAGGGAAAGTAGAGGTGCGCATGAGCTTGGTCGCGGCGTTTACATTGATTGCGCTGTGCGGGATCGTCTTGTCCGGCGTGATGATCGCCAAGCAGATCGGCGATGCGATCAACCGCTTCGCCGTGGGGGGCGCGGTTGCGGTCTTGGCGCTTTATGTCGCCGTGGTGTCGGCATCGGCCCCGCGCGGCGGCGCCTATAGCGATCCGATCGAACTGGTCTTTGCGGTGGCGGCGCTTGCGGTGCTGGTGGCGCAGGTCTGGCGCGTGATGCGCAACCGGCGCAAGTTGCAAAACACCGCCAACACCGATGAGACACGGCGCAGATTGCCCGACTTCCTCGACCATTTGCCGGTGCAGGCGGCCTTTCTCACGCCCGATATGACCTATGCTTTCGTCAATGACGCCTATAGCGCGTCCTTCGGCAGGCCAGCGGATCAGATCGTGGGCAAACACCTGTCGCAGATCGTCCCACCGGACCTGCTGGACGAGATTTCGGACAACCTTGAAAAGGCCTTGGCCGGGCGGCAGGTCACATGGCATTTCGATTTCTCGCGCCCCGTGCTGGACCGCACCCAAGGGGCGGCGGTCTATCAGCCGCTGTCCGACCGGGGGCAGGTGGTGGGGGTGCTGGTCATGATCATGGACCGCTCCGCCGTGCAGGACGCGGTGCATGAGGCAGAGGTCAGCGCGGCGAAACATGCGCTTGCGGCAGAGGTGGCGGGGATCGGCTATCTGGAGTGGGATCAGCAGGGCGCGCTGGTCGATGCCTCGCCCGAGGTGGAGGCGCTTTTGGGCCGCGACGCGCAGAACCTGCGCGAGATGTGGCAGCAGGGGCAAAGTTTCGTGGAGCCGCGCAGCCGCGCCACGATCCGCAACAACCTGCATATGGCAGGCAGCCGTCCGCGCGATGTGGTGGAGAACGTCAAGTTTCTTGCCGCCAGCGGACGCCAGATCGAAGCGCGGGCCTGCATTCGCCGTTTGGACCGGGGCCGTCATGTGCATCTGCTGGCCGCGATCCAAGATGTGACGGATCAGCAAAACGTGCTGACCGAACTGGTGGAAAGCGAAACCCGCTTTCGCGACTTCACCGAAAGCGCGACCGATTGGGTCTGGGAGATGGACGCCGAAGGGCGTTTCACCTTTCTGTCAGGCGGGGGCCGTCAGACCGATGCGGAGACCCCGATCTTCGATCTGGGTAAGACCCTTGCCGAAGCCGATGTGGCGAAAGAGCAAGGGGATTACGAGCTGCTACAACAACGCTTCGCCGCGCGAGAAGCCTTTCGTGATCTGCGGTTGGTCCTGTCCTTGGGCAAGAGGCGGACACGGCAGATCGACATGTCGGGCAAACCTTTCTTCGATGCCCAAGCGGAACTGGCAGGCTATCGCGGCACCTGTTTCGACATGACCGAAATCGCCACCGCCGAGACCGAGCGCAAAAGCGCGCTGGAGGCTTTGGCGCTGGCTTTCGAGAATATCTCGACCATGGTGGCGCTCTTCGACAGCAGCGACCGTCTGGTCTATTGCAACGAGGAATATCGCGCGACCTATGCCGGGATGGAGGGCGAAATCATCGGAAAACACTTCGATGAACTGCTCGCCCATTTCACCCAGACCGGCAAATTGGCGACGACCACCGAAGGCAAGTTCCGCTGGAGCGCGCAGCGGCGCGACCGGCGCAACACCCCGGCCAAGTTCTTTCGTGCGCGGACATCGACGGGCCGTTGGTTAGAGGTGACGGATTACCCCGTGGCCGCGGGCGGGCTTTTGACCATCGCCGCCGACATCACCGAAAAGGTCGAGCGCGAAGAGCGGCTGCACCGGCATGAAACGGCGCTGCAACTGCTCAACCGGCGCGAAACTCTGGGCCAGATGACCGCCGCCATCGCCCATGAATTGAACCAGCCTTTAGCCGCTATTCACAATTTTGCCGCAGGCTGCGTGCTGCGTGCCAAGAACGACCAGCTTGAGAGAGAGGATATGATCGCCGTGCTCAACAATATGCAAAGCCAATCTGAACGGGCCAGCGCCATCCTGCGCTCCATGTCGAACTATCTGCATAGCGACGATGCCGACCGCAATGCGGTCCGCTTTGACGAGATCCTCCGCTCGGTGCAACTGCTGATCCAGCCCGAAAGCTCGGCCACCGGGGTCACCGTGGCCATCAACGATCAATGTGGCGAAGTCGCCCTGCATTGCGCCCGGATCGAGATCGAGCAGCTGTTGATTAACCTCATCAAGAACGGCATCGACGCCTGTCGGGAGGCGGAGCGTGCGGATGCCGAAGTTTCGGTCACCGCGCGCTGCGAAGCCGGGGAGATCGTGATCGACGTGGCCGATGCGGGGCGCGGCTTTGCCCCGGACATGCCCGCGCAGACCGCTTTCAGCGCCTTCCGCTCGACCAAGGACAAGGGGCTTGGCGTGGGGCTGGCGATTTGCGAAACGATCGTTCTGTCCCATGGCGGAACGATCGCTGTGACGAAATCCGATGCCGAAGGCGCCTGCCTGACCGTGCGTCTGCCGCTGGAGGTGCAAAAGTAGAATGTCGGAAGAAGGGATCGTTTACGTCGTCGATGATGACGCCGCGGTGCGGGAGTCTCTGGTGTGGTTGCTGGGCTCCGTCGGGCTGCGCGCCATTCCCTTTGCATCGGCGGCAGCGTTCCTCGATAGCTATGAGGACAGCGGTTGCTGCTGCCTTGTGAGCGATGTGCGGATGCCGGGGATGAGCGGTTTGGAGTTGCAAAAGGCGCTGAACGCGCGGGGGATCAAACTGCCGCTGATCCTGATGACGGCCTTCGGCGATGTCTCTACCGCTGTGACGGCGATGAAGGCGGGGGCGGTGGATTTTATTGAAAAACCCTTTAACAACCAAAACATGCTCGACCTGATCAACGCGGCCCTGCAGTCCGATGCGGCCCGGCGCAGGAGCAAGGCGGCAGAGGTCGAAAATGCGCAGCTTCTGGCCCGGCTCACCCCGCAGGAGCATCGGGTGTTCGAGCGGGTGGCGGCTGGGCTGTCGAACCGTGAGATCGGCAGCGAGATGGACATCTCCATCAAGACGGTCGAGGTGCACCGCGCGCGGGTGATGCGCAAGCTTGAGGCGAATTCCGTGGCGGAACTGGTGCGGTTCCATATGCATAATGCACCATCAGGCGAAGGTGATGGCGGCGAGGGGACGTAAAAAGCCCCGGCAGTGCAGGACCACCGGGGCAGGCTGCCTAGCCCCCGGCGAGGGCGAAGGGCTGGGGCTTCCCGGCGGCATGAGGGGCGCCGGGAAGGCGTGGATCACGCCGGCTTGGGTTCCAGCGCGCCCACGGTCACGTCGAGGGTCTGTTCAGACCCTTTGCGCAGCACGACGACCTCTGCCGCGCTCTCGGGCGTGGTGGTGGCCACGGCGCGGGTGAGGTCGCGCAGATCGTCCACTTCCGTGTCGCCGAAGGACAGGATGATGTCGCCCTTCTTAAGGCCCGCTTTGGCGGCGGGGCTGTCTTCGGTGATCGCTTCGATCACCGCGCCGCGCGGCTCGTCATAGCCCAGCACATTGGCGACCTCGGGGGTCATGGGCCGGATTTGCACGCCCAGCCAGCCCCGCTCGACCGACCCGTCATCGGCCAGATCGGCGACGATGGTCTGCACCAGATCCGAGGGCACCGAGAAGCCGATGCCGACCGAACCGCCGCCCGGCGACAGGATCGCGGTGTTCACGCCCACGACTTCGCCTTCGCTGTTAAAGAGCGGCCCGCCCGAGTTGCCGCGGTTGATCGCCGCGTCGGTCTGGATGAAGTCGTCGAAAGGCCCGGCCTGAATGTCACGCGACAGGGCCGAAACGATGCCCGAAGTGACGGTGCCGCCAAGGCCAAAGGGGTTGCCCACGGCCACGACCTCATCACCCACGCGCAGGGTTTTCGAGGTGCCGAAGTCCACTTTGGGCAGGTCCACATCCGCGGCAACCTTTAGCAGCGCGATGTCGGTCATCGCGTCACTGCCCACCACTTCGGCGTCGAACTTACGGCCATCGGCGAGTTTCACGGTCACTGTCTCGGCACCTGCGACGACGTGGTGGTTGGTCACGATCTGGCCGTCCTCGGAGATGATGAAGCCCGAACCCAGACCCTGACGCGGAGCGGGGGCGGCGCCATCCTGACCGGGCAGCATGTGCTCGAACCGGCGGCGCAGTTCCTCGGGCATGCCGGGGGGCAGCTGTTGCTGGGCCACGGCCTGCTGCTGCTTGCCGGTCACTTCGATGAAGACGACGGCCGGGGAGACGGCCTCGACCAGGTCGGCATAGCCGCCCGGCGGGACCGCAAGCGCGGCCGAGGGGGCCAGCGCCAGCATCGGCGTCGCGGCCATCGCGGCGCTCAGCGCAAGGGCGGCGGCGCGGGGGGCTTTGGAAAGGGTCTTGGTCATTGCATGCTCCTTGCTGTGCATTCGGTCGTTCCGGGAGCCTATCTGGACCTGCGGTTTTACAGTGCCTTGCCGTGCCCTATACAAATTTGTGAGATTGCCGCCTCTGGGCTGCACGGGCGGCGAATTTGGCATAATTCATCGGCAATCCTACATGAGGACACGATGAAACTGCTTGTTGTCGAAGACGATACCACCACCAGCACCTATATCGCGCGCGGCCTGCGCGAAGAGGGGCATGCGGTGGATGTGGTCGCGGATGGCCGCGACGGGTTGGTACAGGCCACCACCGGGCAATATGACGTGCTGATCCTTGACCGGATGCTGCCCGAGTTGGATGGGCTGACGCTGCTGAAAACCCTGCGTGGGGCGGGCAATACCACCCCGGTCCTGCTGCTGACGGCCATGGGCGCGGTGGAGGACCGGATCGACGGGCTCAATGCCGGGGCGGATGACTATCTGGTCAAACCCTTCGCCTTCGGAGAGCTTTCGGCGCGGGTCAACGCACTGGCCCGCCGCCCGCAGGCGTTGGAGCAGGAGACGGTCCTGCGCGCGGGCGACCTGACCATGGACCTCATCAGCCGCCGGGTGACGCGGGCGGGCCAAGAGATCGACCTGCTGCCGCGGGAGTTTGCCCTCTTGGAGCATCTCTTGCGCCGCAAGGGCCGGGTGCAGACCCGCACCATGCTGCTGGAGGCGGTCTGGGACATTTCCTTTGACCCAATGACCAATGTGGTGGAGACCCATATCAGCCGGTTGCGCGCCAAGGTCGACCGGCCCTTTGACAGCGAACTCATCCAGACCGTGCGTGGCGCTGGCTATAGGATCGACGCATGAGGGCGCGGCTGGCGGGGCTCTGGCGGTCAATGCCGCTACGTCTGGCGCTTTTGCTGGTGCTTTTGTTCACCATCGTCAGCCTGCTCAGCCTCGCGGCCAGTTATGCCGTCACCCAGCGGTCCTTCGAACAGGCGATCCGCGCCGATCTGGCACAGGACATGGCGGGCTTTCGTGCTGCCCCCGGCGCCGCCGCCCTCGCGCGGCTGGTCGAGGCGGAATCGCGTGAGACCGACCCGAACCGGCTGATCCTCAGCTACATCGGTCCCAACGGGCGCATTTATGGCAACGGGGCCATCGCGCGCGATAACGAGGGCTATCACATCGTCTCGATCGGCGCGGCGCGGGCGGAGTATCGGGGTGTTTACCTGACCCTGACCGACACGCTCTATGGCGGGCTTTTGACCATCGCGCGCAGCCGGGCCGAGATCACGGCCCTGCGCGAGGTTTTCGTCAATATTCTGCTGGTAAGCCTGCTGCCCACGGTGCTGATCGCGCTGTCGGGCGGGCTGATCCTTGCCCGCCGCTCCAAACGCCATGTGGAGGTGATCCGCGCCACGCTAGACCGGCTGACGACAGGGGACCTGGCCGCAAGGGTCGCGCCGGGGCCGCGCTGGTCGGATGACCTGCTGCGCATCGGCGAGGCGGTGAACCAGATGGCTCGGGCGCAGGAAACCTCTGTCGCGGCGCTGCGGCAGGTCTCTCTCGATATCGCGCATGACCTGAAGACCCCGATTCAGCGTGTCTCCGTCCATCTCGACGATCTGGACCGGGCCGAAGCCACGGGCGCTGACCTTGCCGAACCGCTGGCCCGCGCGCGTGCCGAGTTGGACGGCATCGCCGCAATCTTTCAATCGCTTCTGCAATTGGCGCAGGTGGAGCAGGGCGAGGCCCGCGCTCATTTCACCCCCGTTGACCTCACCGCGCTTTGCCGCACCATGGTCGAGCTTTACGAACCCGCAGCAGGGGAGCAGGGTAAACGCCTGATCTGCGACCTGTCGGAAACGCCTGTCCACGTCACGGGCGACCGGGCGCTGTTGGGCCAACTGCTGGCCAATCTGATCGAAAACGCCCTGCGCCATTCCGGCGATGCCGAGGCGGTTGAGATATCGCTGAAACAGGCGTCGGGGGAGGTCACGCTCACGGTGGCTGACGGCGGCCCCGGCATTCCGGCTGAGGACCACGACAAAGTGTTGCAGCGGCTTTACCGGCTGGATCGCAGCCGGGGCACGCCGGGTCATGGGCTGGGTCTGCCGCTGGTCGATGGGGTCGCGAAACTCCATGGGGCAAGGCTGGAGCTTGCCGACAACGCGCCGGGGCTGCGCGTCGTGGTGACGTTCGACAGCTAGAACGCGGGCCAAGCACTGCGGCAATTTAGCCTGTGCCGCTCCCGCCGCCCGGTCCTATATAGGTCAGGAAACAATACGCGGGGGCTTCATATGCTCGACGGTTACACCGCCGAAATCCTAGCGCGGGTGCAATTCGCATTCACGGTTTCGTTCCACATCATCTTCCCGGCTTTCTCGATCGGGTTGGCGAGCTTTCTGGCTGTGCTCAACGCGCTCTGGCTGTGGAAACGCGAAGAGACCTATCTGAAGCTCTTCAACTACTGGAAGAAAATCTTCGCCGTGGCCTTTGGCATGGGGGTCGTCTCGGGCATCGTGATGTCCTACCAGATCGGCACCAACTGGTCGGTCTTCTCTGACAAGGCGGGGCCGGTGGTCGGGCCGCTGATGGCCTATGAGGTGCTCTCGGCCTTTTTCCTTGAGGCGGGCTTTTTGGGCATCATGCTTTTTGGCCGCAAGCGGGTGGGCGACGGGCTGCATATGTTCGCCACAGCGCTGGTCGCGCTTGGCACGCTGGCCTCGGCCACATGGATCTTGTCGGTGAATTCTTGGATGCAGACGCCTGCGGGCTTTGCCATCAATGACGTGGGCCAGTTCGTGCCCGAGGATTGGTGGGCGATCGTGTTCAACCCGTCCTTCCCCTACCGTTTGCTGCATATGGTGCTTGCGGCCTATCTGACCACGGCGTTGGTCGTCGGCGGGGTCGGGGGCCTGCACCTGCTGCGCGATCGTGCGGATGCGGCGGCGCGGCGGATGTTCTCCATGGCGATGTGGATGCTTTTGCTGGTGACCCCGCTGCAAATCCTTGCGGGCGACATGCACGGCCTCAACACGCTGGAGCATCAGCCCGCCAAGGTCATGGCGATGGAGGGGCATTACGACAGCCACCCCGAGGGCGCGCCGCTGATCCTCTTTGGTATCCCGAACCCCGAGGAAAAGCGCATCGACTACGCGGTTGAGATTCCCAAACTGTCGTCGCTGATCCTCAAACATGATCTGAACGCGCCGCTCGACGGGCTGGACACGATTCCGGACGCGGATGAGCCGCCGGTGGCCATCGTTTTCTGGTCCTTCCGCATCATGATCGCGCTTGGCTTTGCGATGCTGGGGCTTGGCCTTTGGGCCGCATTCGCGCGGCTGCGCGGTCGGCTTTACGATGCGCCGATGCTGCACCGGCTGGCGCTGCTGATGGGCCCCACCGGCTTTGTCGCGGTGCTGGCGGGCTGGATCACGACCGAGGTCGGGCGGCAGCCCTTCACCGTCTACGGGCTGTTGCGGACCTCGGAAAGCCTTGCCCCGATCGAGGCACCGGCGGTCGCGACCTCCCTGATTGCTTTCATCGTGGTCTATTTTTTCGTCTTCGGCGCGGGCACTTGGTATATTCTGGCGATGATGCGCAAGCCGGTTGTCGGCCATGTGCTGGAAGACGAGCGTGACGACGTTCAAGGGGACGACGCGCAAGACGGGGCGGCGCAGAACGACCCGGCGCGCGGCGAGGGACCGATCCTTGCTGTCGGCGAAGAGGCGGCGGTCAGAGACAAGACCGCGCATAACAAAGGCGAGGAGAGCTGAGATGTTTGGACTTGAACTTTCGTTCATCTGGGCTGGGATCATCGCCGCAGCGGTGTTGATCTACGTCATCCTCGATGGCTTCGATCTGGGCGTTGGGCTGCTCTTTCCGATGACCAAGGATGAGGGCGAGCGCAATGTGATGATGAACTCGGTCGCGCCCATCTGGGACGGTAACGAGACATGGCTTGTCTTGGGCGGCGGCGGGCTTTTCGCCGTTTTTCCGCTGGCCTATGCGGTGGTGATGCCCGCGCTTTACATGCCGATTATCCTCATGCTGCTGGGGCTGATCTTCCGCGGCGTCGCCTTTGAGTACCGTTGGCGCACGAAACGCTGGAAACCGCTGTGGGACATGGCATTCTTCGGCGGCTCGCTGGTGGCCTCTTTCTGTCAGGGCATCGCCTTGGGCGCGCTGGTTCAGGGGATTGAGATCGAAGGCCGCGCCTATGCGGGCGGCTGGTGGGATTGGCTCACGCCCTTCTCGATCCTGACCGGTATGGCGGTGACCACGGGCTATGCGCTCTTGGGTGCGACATGGCTCAACATGAAGCTTGAGGGCCGCATCCAAGCGCATATGCGCCGCCTTGCATGGCCGTTGGCGGTGGCGACGCTGGTCTTCATGGGGCTGGTCAGCCTTTGGACGCCCTTCACCGACGCAGTCTATTTCGAACGCTGGTTCGCGTGGCCCACCGCGCTCTTCAGCGGCATCGTGCCCCTACTCGTGGCGCTGGCGGCTTTCGGCATGCTGCGCGGGTTGCAACGCCGCGGCGACAAGCAGCCGTTCTTCTGCGCGCTGGCGCTCTTCGTGCTGGGCTTCATCGGCATCGGGATCAGTTTCTACCCGCATATGGTCCCGCCCAGCCTGACCATTGCCGAGGCTGCCGCCCCGGATGAGAGCCTGATGTTCGCGCTGGTCGGCACGCTGGTGCTGCTGCCGCTGATCCTGAGCTACACCGCCTATGCCTATTGGGTGTTCCGCGGCAAGATCGACCCCGAGGAGGGCTATCACTGATGCGCCATTGGCTTAAACGCGCGGGCTGGTTCGTGGCGCTTTGGCTGGCCAGCGTCGCCCTGCTGGCGGTGGTGGCCTATGGCATCCGGCTGGTGATCATGCCCGGCTAACGCAGCGGCGCGGGCCACGGGTCTTGCCAAGCGCGCTGGCTTCTGGCCTCTTCGGGCCAAAGCAGCACGAAAGGACAGCCCGATGCGCGCCATGCAAGTCACCGCCTATGACGAACCGCTTACCCTGCAAGAGCTTGAGAAGCCCATGCCGGGGCAGGGCGAGGTGCTGGTCCAAGTCGAAACCTGCGGGCTGAACTTTGGTGATCTGTTGATCATCAAAGGCACCTATCAGGAAAAACCGCCGCTGCCCTTCACGCTGGGGATGGAAATGGCGGGCACGATCACCGCTCTGGGCGCGGGGGTGGATCACCTGAAGGTCGGCCAGCGCGTGGCGGCCTATACCGGCTTTGACGGTCTGGCCGAATATGCCGCCATTCCCGCCGCTGTCTGCGTGCCGATCCCCGAAGAGATGACAGCGGTCGACGCGGCGGCCTTTCTGATCGCCTATGGCACCAGCCATGTGGCCTTGGACTACAAGGCGCGTTTGCAGCCGGGCGAGCGGCTGCTGGTCTTGGGCGCGTCGGGCGGCATCGGGCTGACGGCGGTGGAACTGGGCAAGCTGATGGGGGCCGAGGTGATCGCCGTGGCGCGCGGCGAAGACAAGCTCGCCGTCTGTAAAGAGGCGGGCGCCGACCACCTGATTAATTCTGAGACCGACGACATCCGCGCCATCGTCAAGGAATTGGGCGGGGCGGATGTGGTCTATGACCCGGTGGGCGGCGATCAGTTCAAAGCCGCCATGCGCGCCTGCAACCCCGAAGCGCGGCTGATCCCCTTGGGCTTTGCGAGCGGTGAGGTGCCTCAGATTCCGGCCAATATCCTGCTGGTCAAGAACCTCACCGTTTTGGGCTTTTACTGGGGCGGCTATGCCAAGATCAAACCTTCGGTGCTGACCGACAGTTTCGCCGAGCTGATCAAATGGTATGTCGCGGGCAAGCTGAAACCCCATGTCAGCAACGTGATGCCGCTGGAACAGGCCAATGAGGCGCTGGCCCTGCTGCGCGATCGCAAGGCGACGGGCAAGGTGGTGGTCAAGGTGGCGGCTTAAGCCCGCCGCCCGCCCTGCAAACGGGTCACGCGCAGCGCCTTTTGGCGCTCGCGCAGGTAGACGAACAGACCCGAGGCAAGGATCAGCGCGATCCCGACCCAAACCTCCCAGACCGGGAGGTCGCCAAAGATCACGAAACCCCAGAACACCGCCAGCGGCAGGCCGATATATTCGAACGGGGCGACGGTGGCGGCATCCCCCAGCCGGTAGGCTTGGCTCAGACAATAGCCGATCAGCGCGATGTTCAACCCAATGCCGAGGAAGGTGAGGTAATCCTCACGGGCAGGCCAAATCCACGCGCGCAACAGAAACTGGAGCGAGGCACTGCTGCCCTCATCCACGAACCGCCCATCGCCTGCGATGACGAAGAACCCCAGCGACACGGCGACGAAGGCGGCCTGAATATAAACCATCAGCGCCGAGGCTTTGGAGTTCACGCCCAGCTTGCGGGTCATCAACTGGTTCAGCGCATAGGTCAGCGCCGCCAGTACCGGCAGCAGCAGAACCCAGCGGGAGGTTTCGAGCGTCGCGGTGCTGGCCCAAGGGCGCATCATGATTACCACGCCGATGAACCCCACGATCACCGCGCCAAGACGCAGCGGGCCGACCTTTTCACCCAGCAGCGGGATCGACAGCACCGTGATGAAGAGGGGGGCTGCAAAGAACAGCGCCGTCGCCTCGGCCAGCGGCAGCACCGACAGCGCCAGAAAGAAGGACATGTTCGAAATCACGATGAGCAGCCCGCGCAGCAGATGCAGCCCCGGCTGTCGCGTCTTGAGCAGGTGAAACCCGCCTTCGAGCTTGACCAGCACCAGCCCCAGCAGAATCCCAATGGCCGAGCGGGTAAAGACGATCTGATGCAGCGGATAGCCGCCCGACAGACGTTTGATCAGCATGTCATTGACCGAAATCGCGGCGACGCCGAGAAGGATCAGCCCGATCGCCAGTCCGGCGCGGTTATGGGAATTACTTGTCATGGCAAAGACCTATCAGCCCGGGGCGAGAGGTCCAGCGCTTTGACATTGGTTTGCGCAGAATTACCCGCTAGACTGTTGCGATACGCCAAAGGGAGAGCCAGCCATGCAGATGTCCGACACCCGCCAGATCGCCGCCACCCCCGCCGAGGTTTACGCGGCATTGCTGGACCCGGAGATGCTGCAAACCTGCGTACCCGGCGCGCAAGACGTCTCAGGCTCAGTCGAAGAGGGCTATGACGCGACGGTGGTGCAAAAGGTCGGCCCGGTGAAGGCGACGTTCAAGGGCCATGTGACGCTCTCCGATCTGGTGCCGAACGAAGCGCTGACCATCACCGGCGAGGGCAAGGGCGGTGCCGCCGGTTTCGCCAAGGGCGGGGCCGAGGTGCGGCTGGCCGAAAAGGACGGCGGGACCGAGCTGAGTTATGATGTCGAGGCCAAGGTCGGCGGCAAGCTGGCGCAGCTTGGCAGCCGGATCATCGACGGTTTCGCCAAGAAAATGGCGGATCAGTTCTTCGACAATCTGCAATACTCGCTCGAAGGTCCGGCGGAGGAAGAGGCGGAGCCCGAGACCGCCGAAGAGGATGCCCCCGCTAAAAAGGGCTGGTTCGGCCGCGCCAAGACCTGAAGGCATCTGTTCACCCAAGGCAAAGCCAGTTAGGTTGCCCGCCTTACCAAAGCGGAGACGACCATGCCGACAATCGTGGATATTCAGAACCTGCGTAAATCCTACGCGGGCGGTTTCGAGGCGCTCAAAGGGGTCAACTTGCAGATCGAGAAGGGCGAGATTCTCGCGCTTCTGGGCTCGAACGGGGCGGGGAAGACGACGCTCATTTCGACCATCTGCGGCATCACCACCGCGACCAGCGGCAAGGTGACCGTCGGCGGCCATGACATTCGGGATGATTTCCGCGCGGCCCGTTCCATGATCGGGCTGGTCCCGCAGGAGATCAATCTCGAACCCTTTGAGAAGGTCATTAACACCGTGCGCTTCTCGCGCGGGCTGTTTGGCCGTTCGGCGGATGAGGCGGTGTTGGAGAAAATCCTGCGGCAACTCTCGCTCTGGGACAAGAAAGACAGCCAGATCCGCGAGTTGTCGGGCGGGATGAAACGCCGCGTGCTGATCGCCAAGGCGCTGGCGCATGACCCCAAGGTGCTGTTTCTCGATGAGCCGACCGCGGGCGTCGATGTGGAACTGCGCAAGGATATGTGGGAAATCGTGGCGGGGCTGAAAGCCTCGGGCGTGACGATCATCCTGACCACCCATTACATCGAAGAGGCCGAGGCCATCGCCGACCGGATCGGCGTCATCGCCAAGGGCGAATTGTTGCTGGTCGAAGAGAAACACGCGCTGATGGCGCGGATGGGCAAGAAGCAACTCGAAGTCCAACTGACCGAGCCGATCACCGAAGTGCCGCTGGCGCTGCAATCGCCGGACGTGGAATTATCCGCCGATGGGCAATCGCTGATCTACACCTATGACACCAATGCCGAGCGGACCGGCATCACCAAGCTGCTCTCCAAGGTCGCGGAAAGCGGTCTGGTGCTGCAAGACGTGGCGACACGGCAAAGCAGCTTGGAAGATATCTTTGTCGACCTGCTCAAGGAGGATGCGGCATGAACTGGACCGCGATAAAAGCCATCTACGCTTTTGAAATGGCGCGTTTCTTTCGCACCATCACGCAAAGCATCATCTCCCCGGTGCTCTCAACTTCGCTTTATTTCGTGGTCTTCGGCGCCGCCATCGGCAGCCGCATTGATGAGGTCGAGGGCGTCAGCTACGGCGCCTTCATCGTGCCAGGGCTGATCATGCTCAGCGTCATCACGCAGTCGATCTCCAACGCCTCTTTCGGGATTTATTTCCCGAAGTTCATCGGCACGGTTTACGAGTTGCTTTCGGCGCCGATCAACTTCTTCGAGATCGTCATCGGCTATGTCGGCGCGGCGGCGACCAAGGCGCTCTTTATCGGCACGATCATCCTGATCACGGCCTTCTTCTTTGTCGACATCACGATCCAGCACCCCATCGCCATGGTGGCCTTGCTGATCCTGACTTGCATCAGCTTTGCGCTGATGGGCTTTATCATCGGCATCTGGGCGGGCAATTTCGAGCAGTTGCAACTGGTGCCGCTGTTGATCGTCACGCCGTTGGTCTTCCTTGGCGGGTCTTTCTACTCGATCTCGATGCTGCCGCCGGTCTGGCAGGTGATCTCGCATTTCAACCCGGTGGTCTATCTGATCTCGGGCTTTCGCTGGGCGTTTTTCGGCGCGGCGGATGTGCCGATCATCACCAGCCTTGCCGCCATCGCGCTGTTTACGGCGCTTTGCCTCGGCGTGATCTGGTGGATTTTCCGCACCGGCTGGCGTCTGCGGGCCTGAGCCTACGAAACTTGGGCGTCCGCCTTGTTTGCGCGGGGTGGGCGTTCTACATGAAGGGCATGAGAATTCGGCTGCCCTTCCTGAAATCCCCGCCCAGCGTTTCCGTAATCCGGCTTTCCGGCATGATCGGCGCGCAGGGCCGCGCGGTGTTGAACGATGCCACCATGGGTCCGGTCATCGAAAAGGCTTTTGCCAAGGGCAAGCCCGCCGCTGTCGCCTTGGAAATCAACTCCCCCGGTGGCAGCCCGGTGCAATCGTCGTTGATCGGCGCGCGCATCCGGCGCCTGTCCGAAGAAAAGAACATTCCCGTCATCGCCTTCGTCGAAGATGTGGCCGCCTCGGGCGGCTATTGGCTGGCGGCGGCAGCAGACGAGATCTACGCGGACCCAAGCTCAGTCGTCGGCTCCATCGGGGTGATCTCGGCCTCCTTCGGGGTGCATGAGTTCATCCGCGAGCATGGGGTCGAGCGGCGCGTTTATACGGCAGGGCAGAGCAAATCGATGCTCGACCCGTTCCGCCCGGAAAATCCTGAGGATGTCGCGCGGCTGAAGGTGCTTCTCGAAGACATCCATGAGAATTTCATCGACCATGTGAAGACCCGCCGCGCGGGCAAGCTGCCCGAGGGGCAAGACCTCTTCACCGGGGAAATCTGGCTGGCGAAACGCGCTGCCGAACTGGGGTTGATCGACGGGATCGGCCATCTGAAACCACTGCTGAAAGACCGCTTTGGCGACAAGGTCAGGATGCGCCGCTATGGCGTGAAACGCGGGCTGTTGTCGCGTTTTGGCGTGCAGATGATGCAGGACGCGGTGCAGGGCATAGAGGAACGCGCGGCCTTCGCGCGGTTTGGACTCTAGCCCATGGTTTTCAAGATCGTTTTGCTGTTTCTGGTGGCCATGGGCCTCATGGCTTGGTTTGGAAAAATGCATTGGCTGGGGGGCAAACGTCTGTCCCGGTCTAAATGCAGTGACTGCGGACGTTACCGCATTGGCAAAGGCGATTGTGCCTGTAAGGGAGGGCGTTGATGCTGATGCCATGGCTACTTTCGGGGCTTGGCCTCGTGATCCTGCTGTTTGCGGGGGATGCGCTGGTGAAAGGGGCGGTGAACCTGTCGCTGCGCCTTGGCGTGCCTGCGTTGATCGTCAGCCTGACCATCGTGGCCTTTGGCACTTCGGCGCCGGAGTTGCTGATCTCGGTCAAGGCGATTTTGGACGGGGTGCCGGGGCTGGCGCTTGGTAATGTCGTGGGGTCGAATACGGCCAATATCCTGATGGTGCTGGGCATTCCGGCGCTTTTGGCGACGATGCACACCTCGGAATGCAGCACCCGCAAGACCTATAACCAGATGATTGCGGCCTCGCTGTTGTTCATCGCACTGGCCTTCCGCGGCGTCTTTGACTGGATCGCCGGGCTGATCCTGCTCGCCGGTCTGGTCTATATGCTTTACGACGCTTTCCGCGATGCAAAGGATCACCGCCACGCCTGCCGCAGCGGTGCGGCAGAGGAAGAGGAGGAGCCCGAAGGCGCGGACCCCGATATGGCGGGCTGGCAGATTGCGATGTTCCTGATCCTCGGGCTGATCGGCCTGCCCTTGGGGGCGAGCCTTTTGGTGGATAACGCCACGATTATCGCCCAGACCTATGGGGTCAGTGACACGGTGATCGGCCTGACGCTGGTGGCCGTGGGCACGTCGCTGCCTGAGCTTGCGACCACGGTGATGGCGGCACTGCGCCGTCAGGCGGATGTGGCGCTTGGCAATGTGATCGGCTCCAACATGTTCAACCTGCTGGCGATCATCGGCATTGCGAGCCTTGTCGGTCCGATCTCGGTCGACGAAGCCTTCTTGCGGATCGACCTTTGGGTGATGTTGGGCGCGTCGTTCTTGCTGATCCCCTTCGTCTATCTGGGGCGCGATATCACCCGGCTTTGGGGCGTGGTGCTGAGCGCGCTTTACGGGCTTTATTTGTTTATCATCCTGATCTGAGGAGGGCAGCAGATGCGGCGGGCATTGGTGACCGGAGCCGGGCAACGTCTGGGCCGCGCCATGGCGCTCTACCTCGGGCAGCGCGGCTTTGATGTGGCGGTGCATTTTGCCACCTCGGAAAGCGGAGCCAAGGCGACCGTCGGCGAGATTGCGGCCATGGGCCGCCGCGCCGTGGCCCTGCAAGCTGACCTTCTCGACGACACCGCAGCCGCGGCGCTTTTGCCCCGCGCGGCGGATGCGCTCGGCGGACCGATCACCTGCCTTGTGAACAACGCTTCGATTTTCGAGCAGGACGATATCACCAGCGCCACGCGCGAAAGTTGGGATCGCCATATGGGCAGCAACCTGCGCGCGCCCTTCGTCTTGACGCAGGCGATGGCGGGGCAGGGGCTGACCTCGGATACCGACGCCGGGGGAGAGCCGCGTGCCAGCGGTTTGATCGTCAATATGCTCGACCAGCGGGTGCGCAATCTGACGCCGGAATTCACCACCTATACGATCGCCAAGATGGGCCTATGGGCGATGACGCGCACCAGTGCGCAGGCGCTGGCCCCCGCGATCCGCGTGAATGGCATCGGGCCCGGCCCGACCCTGCAAGGCCCGCATCAAGACCCCGATGACTTTGCCGCGCAGCGCCGCGGCACGGTTCTGGGTCGCGGCGCGAACCCCGAGGATATCACGGCGGCACTGGGGTATTTTATCGATTCGCCGGGGGTCACGGGACAGCTTATCTGCGCAGATGGCGGAGAGCATTTGCAATGGGAAACAAGCCCTAAAAGCCCCCGAAACTGACGCGCATGCGGGAAGTTTTGCACGTCCTTAACCTATGTAACCAAAGTGTTACCGAAACCCTTTTGTTTTCAGGGGCTTGTTTCATGGTAAACAAAAGAATGAGGAAAATCAGGATATTATGGGCGCGCCTAAAAAATAGGCAAATCAGCGAACCATGTTAAAAACAAAGAGAAATCCAAGATGCCCAGAAGTTATCGGCAGAGTTATCCACATGTTTGGTGGACATGTTAAAGCTTGCCCCCATTGCCGTCCTATTGCAGCGAAGCACGAGAATCAGCGCCTGAGATGAACACGCCCAACGACAGCCCTCCGCCGCAAGGCCGCAAGGTGATTCAAGCCTATCTGAAGTCGCTCGATTCCTCGCCGGGCGTCTATCGGATGCTCGATTCGGAAAGCCGCGTGCTTTACGTCGGCAAGGCGCGGAACCTGCGGGCGCGGGTGTCATCCTACGCACGGCCAACGGGGCATTCGGCGCGGATCTCGCGGATGATCGCGAATACCGCCTCGATGATGTTTCTGACGACCAAGACCGAGACCGAGGCGCTGCTGCTCGAACAGAACCTGATCAAGCAGCTCAAGCCCAAGTTCAACGTGCTGCTGCGCGACGACAAAAGCTTTCCCAATATCCTTGTCACCGCCGATCACGACTACCCGCAGATCAAGAAACACCGCGGCGCGAAGAAGGAGAAGGGCAGCTACTACGGCCCCTTCGCCAGCGCGGGCGCGGTGAACCGGACGCTGAACCAGTTGCAACGGGTGTTCCTGTTGCGGGACTGCTCCAACGCGATGTTCGACAGCCGCACGCGGCCCTGTTTGCAGCATCAGATTAAACGCTGCTCCGCCCCCTGCGTCGGCAAAATCTCGGCCGAGGATTATCGCGAGACCGTGCGCGATGCGGAGCGGTTTCTCAGTGGCAAATCGACGGATATTCAGGGCCGTTTGGCGCGGGACATGGAAGAGGCGTCAGAGGCGATGGAGTTCGAACGCGCAGCCGCCCTGCGCGACCGGATCAAGGCGCTGACGCAGGTTCAGACCGCCCAAGGCATCAACCCGCAGGGGGTGAACGAGGCCGACATTATCGCGCTGCATATGGAAAGCGGTCAGGCCTGCGTGCAGGTCTTCTTCATCCGCGCCAACCAGAACTGGGGCAACCACGACTATTACCCCCGGATCGGGAGCGAGATCGACGCCGCCGAGGTGCTAGAGGCCTTCATCGGCCAGTTCTACGACACCCGCGAGCCGCCGCGGCAGTTGATCCTCAGCAATGAGATCGAGGACCCCGATCTGATGGCCGAGGCGCTGAGCGGCAAGCTGGGCCGTAAGGTCGAACTCCTGGTGCCGAAACGGGGTGAGAAGGCCGAACTGGTCGACGGGGCCCTGCGCAATGCGCGCGAAAGCCTTGCCCGCAAGATGGCCGAGACGGCGACCCAGACCAAGCTCTTGCAGGGGCTGGCCGATGCTTTTGACCTGCCCAAGCCGCCCGAGCGGATCGAGGTTTACGACAACTCGCATATCCAAGGCACCAATGCCGTCGGCGCGATGATCGTGGCGGGGCCGGAAGGCATGATGAAAAACCAGTACCGCAAGTTCAACATCCGCGGCGATGACCTGACCCCGGGCGATGACTTCGGCATGATGAAAGAGGTGCTGCACCGCCGCTTCAAACGGCTTATCAAAGAAGACCCGGACCGCAGCCGGGGCCTTTGGCCTGATCTGCTGCTGATCGACGGCGGCGCGGGGCAGGTGAGCGCCGTGGCCTCTATCATGGCGCAGCATGGGGTCGAGGATATCCCCATGGTCGGCGTCGCCAAGGGCATCGACCGCGACGCGGGCAAGGAAGAGTTCCACCGCGTCGGCAAGCGCCCCATGGCGCTGCGCCACAACGATCCGGTGCTCTATTTCGTGCAGCGCCTGCGGGATGAGGCGCACCGTTTCGCCATCGGCACCCACCGTGCCAAACGGGCCAAGGGGGTCAGCGCCACGCCGCTCGACGACGTGCCGGGCGTCGGCGCTGCGCGCAAGCGTGCGCTGCTCGCGCATTTCGGTTCGGCCAAGGCGGTAAGCCGCGCGAACCTTAGCGATCTCAAGGCGGTCGAGGGCGTATCGGATGCGCTGGCTGAGACGATCTACGGCTATTTCCATGAAAAAGGCTAGGGGGGCGGCCCCGTGGTGGCGACGGCTCGCAGGCGGGGCGGTTTCGTCCTTTCAGCCACGAACGGCGCAAGATAGGATAACGTCATGAAATGGAATTTGCCCAATATCCTGACACTGCTCAGGCTGGTCGCGGCCCCCGGTGTGGCGGTCATGTTTCTCTATTTTACGCGCCCCTATGCCGATTGGTTCGCCCTGCTGCTCTTTGTCGGGGCGGCGGTGACGGATTGGTTTGATGGCTACCTTGCCCGCGCTTGGGCGCAGGAAACCAAACTCGGCGCCATGCTCGACCCGATTGCCGACAAGGCGATGGTGGTGATCGCGCTGATGGTGATCGTCGCCTTCTCAAGCTGGTCGCCGTGGTTGGTGTTGCCCGCCACGCTGATCTTGTTTCGCGAGGTCTTTGTCTCGGGCCTGCGGGAGTATCTGGGCGATGTCGCCGGCACGTTGAAGGTGACTCAACTGGCCAAGTGGAAGACGACATTGCAGATGATCGCCATCGCCGTGCTGTTTTCGCAAGGCGTGTTCGAGCATTACCTCGGGATGAGCGTTTTCGGGATGGACCAGCAGATGATCGAAGCGATCCTTGATGGCGAGGTCGAAGATCATCTCGGGCTGGGCTGGAAACTCGCCGGGATGGAATGGGCCGGGCTGCTGGGGCTGGCGCTTTTGTGGGTCGCCGCCGTGCTGACCGCCATCACCGGCTTTGACTATCTGCGCAAGGCGCAGCCGCATCTGAAGGAGCCACGCTAATGGATGTTTTGTATTTCGCATGGGTCCGCGAACGCATCGGCTTGCCCCGTGAACGGGTCGAGAGCCAAGCTGCCACGGTGGCCGAATTGGTCGAAGAATTGCGGGGTCGGGAGGAGCGCTACGAAGTGGCCTTTTCCGACCTTTCCGCGCTGCGGGTTGCCGTGGATCAGGAACTGACCGATTTCGACGCCCCGCTGCAAGGCGCGCGCGAGGTGGCCTTCTTCCCCCCGATGACCGGGGGCTGAGCGATGCGCGTTTTGGTGCAGGAAGCGCCCTTTGATCTGGGTGAGGAAGCCGCGCGCTTTGCCAAGGGCGAGGGGAGCAGCGGCGCGATCGTGACCTTTACAGGCGTGGTGCGCGACAATGATGCGGGCACGTTGAGCGCGATGGAAATCGAGCATTACCCCGGGATGACCGAAAAGGCCCTGCGCGAGATTGCCGAGCAGGCGATGGCACGGTTCGATCTGCAGGATGCGCTGGTGATCCACCGCTATGGGCGTCTGGTGCCGGGGGAGCAGATCATGATGGTCGCCACCGCCGCGCGGCACCGCCGGCATGCGTTTGAGGCGGCGGAGTTCCTGATGGATTACCTCAAATCCCGTGCGCCCTTTTGGAAGCGCGAGATCACGGCAGAGGGGGACACTTGGGTCGCCGCGAAAGACGAAGACGAGGCGGCGTTGAAGCGTTGGTGAGCCTTCGGCTCAGGCGAAACGCCCGCCTTTTTCGATGACTTCGATCTGGTAGCCATCGGGGTCTGCCACGAAAAAGAACTTCGCCACGGTCTCTCCGGCGGGGCGGAAGTCAACGATCTCGCGTGGGGTAGCACCGCCCTTGATCGCGGTCTCGCGCGCCGCTTCGAGGTCGTCGACCACGAAGGCCAGATGGCCATAGCCGTCGCCCAGATCGTAAGCGGTCTCGCGGTCCTTGTTGACGGTCAATTCCAGCTCGAATGCGCCCGTGGCGTCGCGCAGGTAGATCAGGGTGAAACTGTCGAAATCCAGACGGTCCGCGATTTTCAGCCCGAACACGTCTTCGTAGAATTTCACCGATGCCGCCTCATCAAAGACACGGATCATGGAGTGGGCGAGATTGGCCATGGCAGGGCTCCGAAGGTCTGGGGTTAGGCTTTCTGACGTTCGATATAGGCGCGCATCTCTTCGGCCTCATGGCGGGCGTCGCGCAGCCCGTCCATCGCGGCGCGCAGCTCGGCCTCGGTCTGGGCCAGTTGGTTGGTCAACTCGGCCTCGCGCTGTTGCAGATAGGTGATCGCCTGATCACGGGTTTCCTCGGCCTCGTGCAGCTCTTGGCTCATCCGGTCCAGCTGGGCCACGTCATCGGCGGCCACGCGGGTAAAGCGGTTCAGCAGCCAATTGGCGAACCATCCCATGCAGAAGGCCACGAAAAGAATGATGGCTGTTGCCAGGACAAACTCAGTTCTGCTCATCACCGCTGCCTTCTTCGGTTTCGTCGGATTCCCCGATCTCTTCTGCCGTGGTATCGCCCGTTTCTTCAGCAGATTCCAGCGCTGTTTCGTCCTCGGGGGTCTCGGCCTCGGGCTGGATCAGGCGGAATTCGATGCGGCGGTTGGCTTCGCGGCCCTCTTCGGTCTTGTTGTCTGCGATGGGGTTTTCCTCGCCATAGCCCTTGGCCACGAAGGAGGAAGTCAGCACCCGGCGCGCGCGCAATTCGTTCAGCACCGATTCCGCGCGGCTTTGCGACAGCGACAGGTTCATCGATTCGCGGCCCTGACTGTCGGTGTAGCCCTGAATCTCCAGCCGGATGTCGCCGCAGTTTTTCAGCACCTCGGCGATATCGTCCATCGTCCCAAGCGCGGAGGCGTCAATCGTGGCGCTGCCCGGCTCAAAGGTGATCTTGCCGATTTTCAGGATTTCGCGAATTTCGGCTTCGCATTCTTCCGGTGTCGGCAGGCCCGCGATCGGGTCGAGCTTTTCTTGATAGGTGATGTCGATGCTGTAATCCGCCCCTTCGCCCAGCTTGTCGGCCAAGAGCGAGGCGACGGTGGTGTTGGCCTCCTTGTTGCCGGTATTGCCCATCACCTCAAGCCGGTCAGGCGTGACTTTGACAGAGCCATTGGCGAGGGAGGCCATGGCCTCAAGCCCGGTCAGGACGCGGGTGGCCCAATCGCCCGGCAGGGTCTCGTCCAGCCGCGCGGCGGTATAGACGTTGTCCGAGCCGAAATGCGATTTCGCGTAGCTGTCGGCCAGATCGCGCAGCCCCTCGGTCGAGAGCCGCCCGCGCAGTTGCACCTGCCCCTCGGGCGAGAGGGTCGCGGTAAACTCGGGCGGGCCTGCATCGGGGTCTTCGACTTTCGGCAGTTTCGCGGTTAGGGCGAAAACATCCGGAAGGGCGTTTTCCAACTCCCCCACGACGCGGTCGAATGTGGTGGCCTCGGTGCCCGGCGCGGCCAGCAGGGTGATGTCCGCATCGGCGAAGGAAATGCTGCCTTGGCCTACGCGGCGCAGCGCGTCGATGGTCAGCGCCACGGCGCGGCCCCAGTTCGGGCTGGGCACGCCCAGACCGATGGTGCAATCGGCATTCTCAGGCGCGCCGGCGGTGATGCCCGCTTTCAAGATACGGTCGGCGGCGGCTTCCGTATCGGCAGAGCAGGCATCGAAACGCGCGCCTTCCGCGTCGATCTCAAACCGCAAGGTAAAGGGGGTGATCACCGGGCGCGGGGCCGCGATGTCCAGCCGCAGCCGCAGGCTGGGCGGGGCGGCGCGTTGCAGTTTACGTTCCATCTGCGCCTTGGCGGCGGCGCTGTCGGCGATGGCGGTGATGGTCACCCGCCCCGCATCAACCGAGGCTTTGGCCCGGGGCAGGTCGGCCATCGCCTGCACGGCAAAGCTCAGCGCGTCTTCCCAGCCTTCGGGCGCGGGATAATCCGCGGATTCCAGAAGGTCGGTGACCGAGGCGTCGCCTGCCATGTCGCCAAAGGCGTCGATCACCGCCTCGCGGTCGGTGCTGGTGGGGATCAGGCCGATGATCGAGATGCCCGCGTCATTGCGCAGCACCTCGGCAGAGAAACGGGGCGGGGCGATGCCGGATTGGGCCTCGACCTCCATCTCGTCGATGACGCGGGCGGCGTCGACCACGGTGCCTGCGGTCGACAGGGCGCGAAAGCGCACGGCCTCGGTCGGCGCGATCCCGGCGAGGGTGACCTGCAAGCCATCGGCCTGCACTTCGGCCCATGTCATGCCCTGCGCGTCCAGCGCGTCACGCACGCCGATTTCCGAGGTGTCTTCGATCAGTTGTACCGAAAAGCTCGCCGCCACCAGAGAGACCACCGCTGCGGCTGCAAAGGTCAGGGCGATCGTGAAAATGGCGGAGAGGCGCATGGGCGGACTTCTGATTGTTAAGCTTGCGACTTGATACGCGCGTCCTGCCGGGGGTGCAATCAGGCCAGCAGGCTTGCCGCGAAAAACAACAGCGGGATCATGCCGGTATCGCGGTTGGCCCGGAAGAGCTGCAATAGCTTGGCATTGTCCTTGGTATCCAGCCCGCGCAGCTGCCATGCCATATGCCATCCCATCGCCCAAGGCCCGCCAAGGGCCAGCGCCAGCGCCAGCACCGAGGCTTGGGGCAGCCCGGCATAGATCACGGCAATGCCCATCAGCCCCACCGTGGCCATCAGGAAGCGCCGCAGCCATTTGCCGGAATTCTCACCAAAAAGCCGGGCGGTGGATTTCACGCCGATCAGCGCGTCATCCTCAGCATCCTGATGGGCATAGATCGTGTCATAAAACAGCGTCCAAGCGATGCCCGCGAGGTAGAGCACCACGGCAGGCGCATGCAGCGTGCCCGCATGGGCCGTCCAAGCCAGCATGGCGCCCCAGTTAAAGGCGAGGCCCAGAAAGACCTGCGGCCACCAAGTGAAACGTTTGGCAAAGGGGTAGACCGCCACCGGCAAGAGCGCCAGCACGCCCATGGCGATGGCCGCTTGGTTGAAGGACAGCAGGATCAGCAGTGCCAGCAGCATCTGCCCCACCATCCACGCCAGCGCCTGTTTCACCGAGACCGCACCCGAGGGGATGGGCCGCAGCCGAGTGCGGGCGACCTTGCCGTCGATATGCCGGTCGGTGATGTCGTTCCATGTGCAGCCTGCGCCGCGCATCAGGAAAGCGCCGATGCCGCAGCCCGCGAAGATCCACAGATCCTCCCACCGCGGCGACTGGTCGAAGAGGATCGCAAGGCTCAGCCCCCACCAGCAGGGCAGCAGCAACAGCCATGTGCCGATGGGCCGATCCGCGCGGCTCAGCCGCAGGTAGGGGCGCAGCCCCGCCGGGGCGTGACGGTCGACCCAATTGTCGGCCACCGCATCGGCAACAGGCGCATCGGGCGTAGCATCTGGCGAAGGCGGCTGGTTGTGCATATATCTGGCCCTATGAACGCGAAAATCAGATTGTATGTAGATCAGCCCTTGGGGCAGGGGCAAACGGTTCCTTTGGCGCGCGAGCAGGCGCATTACCTCTTTGGGGTGATGCGGCTCACGGTCGGGGCCGGGGTGCTTTTGTTCAACGGGCGCGATGGCGAATGGCTGGCCGAGGTCGCCGAGGCGGGCAAGCGCGGCGGGGTGCTGACCTGTGTCGAACAGACCCGGCCGTTGCAAATGCCGCCGGACCTGTGGCTGCTCTTTGCCCCGATCAAAAAGACCCGCACCGACTTCATCGTCGAAAAAGCGGCAGAGATGGGGGCCGCGCGGATCGTGCCGGTGATGACCGAATTTACCAATGCAGGCCGCGTGCAGCAGCCGCGCCTACAGGCCCATGCGGTTGAGGCGGCAGAGCAATGCGGCGGCACCTATGTGCCGGAAGTGGCCGAGGCTGAGAAGCTGGGGCGGTTGCTGGATCAGTGGGACAGCAGCCGTCAGATCATGTTCTGCGATGAGGCTTTGGCCGGGGAAAGCGGCGCACTGCCGCCGGATGCGCAGGGGCCATGGGCCATCCTGATCGGCCCCGAGGGCGGCTTTTCCGAGAGCGAGCGCAAACGGCTGCATGGTTTCGATCACGCCCATGCGGTCACGCTCGGCCCGCGCATCCTGCGGGCCGATACGGCGGCCGTGGCGGCGATGACCATGTGGCAGCAGGCTTTGGGAGATTGGTGATGCAAAGGGTGGCCCGATGAGTTTCCTGCGCCAAGGCGCTCGCGATCAGCTTTGGCGCTGGCGCGAGGCGATCGTCGGCGGCGGGCTGATGGCCCTCGGTCTCTGGCTGGTCGCGGGGCCGGGTTTCTTGCTGGCGGTACCGGGCTATGCGGCGCTGGCGGGCGGTGCCGCGCTGATCTGGCTTGGCGTGCAACGCGCGCGTTTTCGCGGGCAGGGCGATGGTGCGGGCGCGGTGCAGGTCGTCGAAGGGCAGATCACCTACTTTGGCCCGCTGACCGGCGGCACGGTCGCCCTGCGCGAGTTGCAGCGGCTGAGCCTCGACCGGCAGATGTTTCCAGCCCATTGGCGGCTTGAGCCGCGCGATGATGAGACGCCCCTGTTGATCCCGGTGAACGCCGCAGGATCCGAGGCGCTGTTTGACGCTTTCGCCGCCCTGCCGGGCCTGCGCACCGAGAGGATGCTCTTTGAGCTACGCAAGACCCGCCATGACGCCGTTGTGATCTGGGAGCGCGCGCCGCTGCGCCCGGCGCATGTCTTGCTGCATTGACAGCCCCGGCAAATCCGCCCATCCCTGCTAGACGCGACGCCACGTCGACAACTTAGAAGACACTCAAGACGACCCTTCAAAACGGAGCCCTCGCATATGTCCATTCCTCAATCCGGCGGCGGCCCGATCGAACATCACGACCAAATGGCGCAGTATCTGGCGGATGGCTGCAAGCCCCGCGAGCAGTGGCGCATCGGCACCGAGCATGAGAAGTTCGGCTATTGCAAGGACACGCTCAAACCGCTCCCCTATGAGGGGGAACGCTCGATCCGGGTGATGCTGGAAGGGCTGCGCGACCGCCACAATTGGTCCCCTGTCGAAGAGGGTGGCAAGCTGATCGGGCTTGAGAAAGACGGGGCCAACATCAGCCTTGAGCCGGGCGGCCAGTTGGAACTCTCGGGCGCCCCTGTCGAGACCATTCACGAGACCTGCGATGAGGTGAACACCCACCTGCGCGAGGTGAAAGACGTGGCGGATGAGATCGGCGTCGGTTTCATCGGTCTGGGGGCCGCGCCCGAGTGGTCGCATGAGCAGATGGATCTGATGCCCAAGGGCCGTTACAAGCTGATGGACGGCTATATGCAAAAGGTCGGCACCATGGGCACCACCATGATGCGCCGCACCTGTACCGTTCAGGTCAACCTCGACTTCGCGAGCGAGGCCGACATGGTGCAGAAGATGCGCGTCGCCGTGGCGTTGCAGCCGGTGGCCAATGCGCTCTTTGCCAATTCGCCCTTCTTCGAGGGCAAGCCGAACGGGGTGAAGAGCTATCGCAATTATGTCTGGCGCAATCTTGATGCGGCGCGGACGGGGATGGTGCCCTTCGTGTTCGACGAAGGCTTCGGGTTCGAGAACTGGGTGGACTACGCTCTCGATGTGCCGATGTATTTCGTTTATCGCGACGGGACGTATATCGACGCCCTCGGTCAGAGTTTTCGGGACTTTCTGAAAGGTGAGCTGCCCGCCCTGCCGGGCGAGGTGCCGACCCTCTCGGACTGGGCCGATCACCTCACCACGCTCTTCCCCGAGGCGCGGATGAAGAAGTTTATCGAGATGCGCGGCGCGGATGGCGGGCCGTGGCGGCGGCTCTGTGCCCTTCCGGCATTCTGGGTCGGGCTGACCTATGACCAGACGGCGCTGGATGCGGCCTGGGACCTGGTCAAGGGCTGGGACGCGGAAACGCGGGATGAGCTGCGCGTGGCGGCATCCGTCGATGGGTTGCAGGCCAAGGTGAACGGGATCGACATGCACGATCTGGCGCGCGAGGCGGTGGCAATCTCTGAGATCGGGCTCAAGGCCCGCGCGCGCCCCGGCGCCGGTGGCATGGTGCCGGATGAAACCCATTTCCTGAATGCGCTGAAGGAAAGCATCGAAACGGGTCACGTGCCGGCAGATGAACTGCTGGACCACTACAATGGCGACTGGAACGGCGACCTGACCCGGATCTATTCCGGTTTCAGCTACTAAAAGCGGGAACCAGACGGAAAAACGGCCCGCAGCGAACAGGCTCTGCGGGCCGTTTTCGTTCTGGTATGGTGATGCGATCAGGCCAGCGGGTCGGGGCCGTATTCGTTGGCGCCAACAGTGCCGCGGTTCACGAACCAATAGATCAGCACGATAATCCCCACCAGAGGCACAAGGCCGATCCAGTACCACCAGCCGGATTTTCCCAGGTCATGCAGGCGGCGCACGACGACGGAAATGCCCGGCAGGATCAAGCCAAGCGCGACGATGATTTGAATGGCGGGCATCCCGATCACGGTGGCGTCAATGGCGACTGCAACCATGTTGGCGATGATGGAAAACAGGGCCCACCACCAAAACTCCGAGCGCTGCGCGCGGCCCGAAAAGGTGACATATTTGTTCAGACAGGTGCGAACTGCCGTTGCGAAATCCATGGCGTGTTATCCTTTCAAAGGGATCTTGTCATTATATGGCAGGGGATTGAATGACTGGAATATGCTCCCGTGTCCCCCCGGTGCAGTGCCAATAAGTAGGCGGGAACAGCGGCTTGGTTCAATAAAAAATCGGTTTCATGCGGGGGACTTGGCATCGGGGGCGTCGGGTTTCAGGTTCAGCACGAAGGCTGTGACCTTGGCCTCGGGCATTTCACAGGGGCGCAGCAATGCACCGGACCGGGTGCGGTAAAGGTTGAGGCTGATATAGTCGGTGCCGCCCAGTTCTTCGGCCACCAGTTTTTGACTGGCCCCACCCGCGAAACCCGATTTTACGGCCACGTAGCGACGGCCATGGGCGGTGCCTGTGAATTCCCCGAAGGGTAGCGCATCGAAGGCCCGCAGAAAGTCCTGCAAGGTCTAGCCTTTGCCGCCGATCCGAGGTTCTTCGCCCGCGATCAGGCGTTTGATATTGGCGTCATGGCGCATGAAGATCAGCGCCGCCAGCAGCGCTGTTACGACACCGGCAGAGGGCATCCCAAGGACGCTGACCCAGACCGGCGACAAGGCCGCCGCGACCAGTGCGGACAGCGACGAGATGCGGAAGATACCCGCAACCAGCGCCCATGTCAGGCACGCCGCGACCCCGGCGGGCCAGAACAGCGCCAGCAATGTGCCGAGGAAGGTCGCCACCCCCTTGCCGCCCTTGAAGCCCAGAAAGATGGGGAAGCAATGGCCCAGGAAGGCGGCGAAGCCTGCCAACTGGGCGGCGTCCTCTGCCAGCGCATAGCGTGCGATCAGCACCGCGATGCCACCCTTGCCCGCATCCAGCAGCAGTGTCAGCGCGGCGGCGGGCTTGTTTCCGGTGCGCAGCACGTTCGTGGCCCCGATATTGCCCGATCCGATCTGACGGATATCGCCAAGCCCGAACACCCGCGCCATCACCAGCCCGAACGGCACCGACCCAAGCAGATAGGCCAGCACGGCGGTGGCGGCCAGAAGGGCGGCAGAGGTTTCGATCACCGGCATCAGGCGGTCCTTTCAAAGACGGGCGCGCCCGCGACGAGCGTCATCAACACCTTGCCCTCCATCCGCATTCCGTCAAAGGGGGTATTCTTCGACTTGGATCGCAGCGTGGACCGGTCCAGCACGAACGGCGCGTCCGGTTCGAACAGCACCAGATCGGCGGGCGCACCAACGGCCAGCGTGCCGGTATCGAGACCAAGCCGCCGTGCCGGATTGAACGCCATGGCGCGGAACAATTGCGGCAATGTCAGCTGCCCGGCATGGTAAAGCCGCATGGCGGCGGGCAGCAGGGTTTCCAGCGCGACCGCGCCGGAGGCCGCGACCTCAAACGGCAGGCGCTTGGATTCTTCGTCCTGCGGCGTGTGCATGGAGCTGATGATATCAATGGTGCCGTCGGCCACGGCCTGCACCATGGCCAGCCGGTCATCTTCGGCGCGCAGGGGCGGCTTGACCTTGAAGAAGGTGCGGTAGTCGCCCACGTCAAATTCATTCAGCGTCAGATGGTGGATGGAGACACCAGCCGTTACATCCAGCCCGTCCGCCTTGGCGCGGGTCAGCGCGGGCAGGGCGGCGGCGGCGGTGATCTGGTCGGCGTGATAGCGGGCGCGGGTCATCTCGACCAGGGCAAGGTCGCGTTCCAGCCCGATCCGCTCGGCCATGGGCGACACGGCGGGCAGACCCTTTAGCGACGCGAACTTGCCAGAGGTCACAGCGGCCCCGCCGCTCAGGCCCGGGTCCTGCGGATGCATGATGATCAGCGCGCCCAGGCTGCGCGCATAGGTCATGGCGCGGGTCAGCACCTTGGTGTCGGTCACCACATGGTCGCAATCGGTGAAAGCGGCGGCCCCTGCATCCAATAGAAACCCGATCTCGGTCATCTCGCGTCCCGCGCGGGCCTTGGTCAGGGCCGCCATCGGCAACATGCGGACTGGGCTGACCTGTTCCCCCCGGCGCTTGACGAATTCCAGCGCCTCGGGCGTGTCGATGGGGGGCGTCGTGTCAGGACGGGTGACCATGGTAGTGACCCCGCCCGCCGCCGCCGCCGCGCCTGCGGTGCGGATGCTTTCCTTGTGCCGTTCACCCGGTTCGCAGGTTTTCACCCCGATATCGACGATGCCGGGGCCAAGGCATTTGCCGCCCGCGTCGACCACTTGCGCCTCCACCGACGGGGCCGCGCCGGCGCCGCGATCGGCGATCCGGCCGTCGCGGACCAGCAGCCAGCCAGGCGTGTCGGTTCCGGCCTCGGGGTCGATCAGGCGGGCATTGGTGAACAGGATGGCGGTCATGTGCGCCCCTCAAGCTTGGCTTTGGCCTCTAGCAGGCGGTGATGGACGGTATCCGCTTCGGGGATCAACACAAACCCCTGCGACCGCCCTTTGGTGCGCGACCCGAGCTTGCCGCCCCTGTTGGACCGTACGCGGCTTTGCTGCGTCACGGCGTGGTGGAACAGGATGGATCCCGGCGGGCCGGGGTCATGGTCGATGCGTTGCATCCGGTCCAGCGGGTAGCGTGTGATGTGGCCGCGTTCGGAGATGTAAGCAGCCTGGTCGGTCAGGGCATAGCGCGTTGCACGCCGGCGCATTGCCCCGGTTACCGGGGCGACCAGTGCGTTCCACAGGCCGATGGCCATGAAGGCCAGCCCGATGAAGGGAAACAGGGTAATGGGAAAGGGGATCTGCGGGTCGTTCAGCATATCCGACAGGTTCAGAAACCAGAACGCCCCGAACGCAACCACAAGCCAGCCAAGGATCGCCGGTGCCGCCCAGAAATGGCGCGGCACGATCTGCCCGGCAGGCTGACCCTGCCAAAGGATGGTTTCGCCGGGCGCGACAGTCAGATCGGTCATTCCGCATCCTCGCGCAGCTTGCGCCGGGCCGCACGCATGAGGCCGTAGATCCGTTGAGATTCATCGATCTGGTGAAACCCCAGGAAGCGGATCGGCGTGCCGTTGCGGCCGAGGCGCGGGCCGGTGCCGCCTTTCATATGGAAAATGACTGAGCCGGGGTTGCCGTCTTCCCAGACGATCCGATCCATATCGGCAAGCGGCCAGCTGTCCAGCGTCTTCTTGCCAAAGGCATTGCGGGCGATAAAGGCGGTCTGGCTGGTTAGTGTGTACCAGGTATGGCCGCGCAGCCAGGCGTCCAGCACCAGCCGCCCGCCCAGCATCCACAGCCCAATGCCCAGAAATGGCAGGCCGAACAGCGGGAAGACGCTGAAGGGGAAGGGCGCGCCCGAGCCTGCGGTCATAGAGGCGGCCATGGCGATCCAGAACAGCGAAAAGCCGGTGAAGAAGACGCCCATCAGCGTCATCGGGTTCACCAGGCCCGACCAATCGATGGTGCTGTGCGGCTGTCCCTGCCAGAGGATGTCCTCACCGGGGGCGAGAATTCCGTTCCAGCTATCGCGGGCCGCGTTCATGGGGCGTTTCCTGCGCGGGCCATGGCGGCCTCGATCTCGGCGACCACGCGGGGGCGGTCGGCCATGTATTTCATCAGGTGCTTGTCGCCTGCGCGGGTGATGATCTGCACCGCGCTGCCCAGGGTGCGCAGGCGGTCGATCTCGGCCAGGCGGACATGACGGTTGTCGGGGCCTGAGATGTCGGTTTCGGTCATGCGCCATTCGGCGGTGGCCTCGTCCGAGGCGAGGTAAAAGGCGCGCACGGCAACCGCCGCCAGCCCGCCGATGGCCCCCGTCCAGACATGCGGATTTCCCATCGCCCACAGCACCCCCATGCCGATGGCCATGGCAATCGCCGCCAGCCAGGCATGTTCGCGCCAATAGGTGGCGCGGTCGGCGCGGAAGATGACGGGTTCAGTCATGGGCAGCCTCGCGTTCGGCACGCAGGTTTTGCGCCAAGAGGTCCATCGCCGCCATGCGCACGGCGACGCCCATTTCCACCTGTTCCTGAATGACGGATCGGTTGATGTCATCGGCGATGGTGCCGTCGATCTCCACCCCCCGGTTCATGGGGCCGGGATGCATGACAATGGCGTCATCCTTGGCGTGGGAGAGCTTTTCGGCGTCCAGCCCAAAGCGATGGTAATATTCGCGCTCTGACGGGATGAAGCCGCCATCCATGCGCTCTTTCTGAAGGCGCAGCATCATCACCACATCGGCGCCTGCCAGTCCCTCGCGCATGTCCTCATAGACCTCGACCCCCCAATCGGTGGCGCCAGAGGGGATCAGCGTCGGCGGGCCCACCAGTTTGACCCGGTTTTCCATCTTGCCAAGCAACAGGATGTTCGACCGTGCCACGCGGCTGTGCGCGATATCCCCGCAGATCGCGATGTTGAGGCGGTGCAGGCGGCCCTTGGCACGGCGGATGGTCAGCGCATCCAGCAGCGCCTGGGTCGGATGTTCATGCCGCCCGTCGCCCGCGTTCAGAACCGCGCAGTTGACCTTTTCGGCCAGCAGGTTGACTGCCCCCGAATGCGGGTGGCGCACGACCAGAAGATCGGGATGCATGGCGTTCAACGTCAGCGCCGTGTCGATCAGGGTTTCGCCCTTTTTGACCGAGCTTGTCTGCATCGACATGTTCATCACGTCGGCCCCGAGCCGCTTGCCCGCCAGTTCGAAACTGGCCTGCGTGCGGGTGGAGTTTTCAAAGAACATATTGATCTGGGTCAGCTCTGCCAGCGCGGTGCCGTGCTTGGCGCTACCCCGGCCCATTTCGGCATAGCGGTCGGCGTGGTCTAGCAAAGCGGTGATTTCGGTGGGGTGCAGGGGCTCGATGCCCAGAAGGTGGCGCTTGGCGAAGGTCATGGCAGCCCGTCCGTTGAGATCGCTTCGCGGTATAGGCAGCGGGGGGGCGCGGGGCAAGAGCGGGGTTGGATCTGTGGGCCTGTCCAATATGGCCTGGGGGCTGGCTGCAAGGGGTATTTCGCCGCCTGTCGGCGTCGACCGGGGGGCGGCCCTGCTGGTGCAGGGCCGCCGGTTCGGGCCGGTTGCCATCTGGGGTTTCGCCCTGCGGGGCGCAGGGCGACCCGCGCGGCCCGTATCCGGGCCGCGTTCACAGCGTTCCCCGGTGCAGCCCCGTTCCGGGGGGGATCCTCCCCCCGGGCCCCCCTGGGATATTTATGGAACAATGAAGGGGATCAGGTCGGGTGAACCGGTTTCTGCATTTGGATCGCGAGGCCTGATTTGCCGGTGACCGTCCAGCCGAGATGGAGATACATGCTGATGTTGTCAGAAAGATCGCGATGGGTTGCGAGGCGGAGCCAGTTGTAGCCCCGCGCGCGGGCCGTGGCCTCTGCCTCTGTGAGCAGGCGCTTGGCGATGCCTTGTCCCGAAGCGTCGGGATGGATGGCGAGATTCTCGACCTTAAGAGCATCGGGTCCGTCGCGTAACACGAGTGCACCGAGGACCCGGCCCGCTTCGGTGGCCAGAATGACCGGGGTTTCCGCGACCACCGCATCCAGCCCTTCGCTGACCGGGGGCAGGTCGATGCCGCGCCCGTCATAGATGGCATAGGCGGCACGGATCAGGGTGGTGAGTTGCGGGACGTCTTCGGGCGTTGCCGCGCGCAGGGTCAGATCGGTCATTCGGGCAGGCCTTTTCGGATGGTGCAGGTGATGTCCCGACCCTGCCTGAAGCGGTGGCGGCGGGTATAGACATAGGCGGCGAAGCGGGCGGTCAGGGCGGTTTGCCAACCCGCGTCAATCATCACACGGTCGGTCCAGAGCGTGCCGTGGGGCGTAGGCCCGACCGTCAGGGTATGGTCCCAACGGCGCACCTGTGGGTTGTGTTCGCGGCTCTGGATCAGGCGGTGGTCGGGTGCGAGGGTTTCCACATGCATGACATGGCCCCTGGTCTTGAGAACACCGAAAAGCGTGATGTCGACGCTGTAGGTCTCTCCCTGACAGATCGGCCCGTCGGGCAGGCCTTCGTATCGGGCGAGGCCCTGCATGGCCCTCTGCACCTCGGTCAGGTCGATGGCCTGGGCAAAGATCACGTCGGGATCGCCGTCATAGATCGCGGTGACGGTGATGGTGCGGGGCATGAAATGGTTCCTTCAAACTCATCGGGGACCATGGCGCCCATTTACCTTGGCTGCAAGCGCGCCTAGCTTGGGTGAATGGAGTCGCAGCTGGATTATCATACAGCGCTGGCCTGGCTGGAATGGCAGGTGGAGCTTGGCGCGGACGAAGCTATCGGGGAAACCCCGGTGGACCGTTTCGCCTTGTCCGAACCCGCGCCCGTTGCTGCTGCCGCACCGGCGGCGGCCCCGGTGGTAAAGCCCGACGACATCGACCCGGTGGTCGAGGCGCGGCAGGCCGCCAAGCGGGCCGGTAGTCTGGAGGCCCTTCGCGCCGAGATGGAAGCGTTCCCCCATTGCGACCTGCGCCGGGGCGCGCGCAGTTTCGTCTTTTCCGACGGCAACCCGGCGGCGCGTCTGATGATCGTCGGCGAAGCACCGGGGCGGGACGAGGATATTCAGGGTAAACCCTTCGTGGGTCGGGCCGGGCAATTGCTGGACCGGATGTTCGACGCCATTGGCATGGGCCGGGCGCACCCGGATGCGGAACGGGCGCTGTATATCACCAATATCCTGCCCTGGCGGCCACCGCAGAACCGCGACCCGAGCCCTGCCGAGATGGCAATGATGCTGCCTTTCGTGAGCCGTCATATAGAGCTGGCGGCGCCTGAGGTGGTGGTGTTGATGGGCAATATCTCTTGCGACGGGCTGCTCGGGCGGCGGGGGATCACGCGGTTGCGTGGCCAGTGGCAGGAGGTTCTGGGCCGCCCCGCCCTGCCCATGTTCCACCCGGCCTACCTGCTGCGCCAACCTGCCAAGAAGCGAGAGACCTGGGCGGATTTGCTGGCGTTGAAAGCGAGGCTGGCGCAGTGAAAATCCTTGCCTTCTCCGACCTTCACCTTGCCCGCAGCCGTGCCGCCGATCTGGTGGCGGCGAGCGCTGAGGCGGATCTGGTGATCGGGGCGGGGGATTTCTGCAATATGCGGCAGGGGCTGGCCGAGGCGATGGGGTTGCTGGCGGGGCTTCAGGTGCCGATGGTTGCCGTGCCGGGCAATGCCGAAAGCGTGGATGAGTTGCGCACTGCGGCGGGTCCGGGCGTGACCGTGCTGCATGGCGAGGGCTGCGAGATTGATGGGCTGACGATCTTTGGTCTGGGGTATGGCGTGCCGGTGACGCCGTTCGGGTCATGGTCTTGCGACCTGACGGAAGGGTTTGCGGCGGACCTTCTGGCGGGCTGCGAGACGGCCGATATCCTGATCACCCATTCACCGCCCAAGGGTGTTGCGGACCGGACCTCTGCCGGGCAATCCGTTGGCTCGACCGCCATCCATGCGGCTATCGAACGCATCCAGCCCGGGCTGGCGCTTTGCGGGCATATCCATGACAGTTGGGGGCAGGAAGGCCGGATCGGCGCAACCCGCGTTGTCAATCTGGGCCCACACGTCAACTGGTTTGAGATCGACCCATGAGCCGTATCGACGAAAGCAAAGACTTCATCCCGGTCCGCATCGCGGTGCTGGCCGTGTCCGATACCCGCAGTTTGGCCGAGGACAAGTCGGGCGATGTGCTGGAGGCGCGCATTCGCGAGGCGGGGCATGTGCTGGCCGACCGCAAGATCATCCGCGATGAACGGGGCCAGATCGCGGATCAGCTGCGTGAATGGTGCGCGGACCCGGATATTGACGTGATCATCACCACTGGCGGCACTGGGCTGACGGGCCGTGACGTGACGGTTGAGGCGCATCGCGATGTCTATGAGAAAGAGATCGAGGCCTTCGCCACGGTCTTTACCATGGTGTCGTTTCAGAAGATCGGGACCAGTGCGGTTCAGAGCCGTGCGACCGGGGGCGTGGCGAACGGCACATACCTGTTCGCGTTGCCCGGCAGCAGCGGCGCCTGCAAGGATGCGTGGGACGAGATTCTGCGCTGGCAACTCGATTACCGGCACCGTCCTTGCAACTTTGTGGAAATTTTTCCGCGTTTGGACGAACATAAGCGACGGAAGTGACGCACTCGCCCGTGTCAGTCACTGCTTGGCGGTTTCTCTCTGCCGTCCTATCTAACTAGTCAAGACGTTCATAAGGCCACGGCCCATGCGCTTTTTTCGCCGCGCCCTCTCGGGGCTCTTTCTGATTTCGCTCACGCTCGGGCTCTTTGTCTGGGTGGGGTATACGATCTATGCTTCCCTGCAGGATCGCTGGGCTGAGGAAGGCCGCCCCTCGGTTGCGCGGGAACGGGTGTTTTCGACCGAGGTCCTGCCGCTGACCTTGCAGGACGCAACGCCGGTGCTGACCGCGTTCGGTGAGATCAGCAGCCGTCGGACGCTGGAGCTAAGGGCACCGGCGGCGGGCACGGTGCTGGAACTGGCCGAAGGGTTTGAAAACGGCGGCGAAGTGGCCGCAGGCGCTTTGCTGCTGCGCATCGACCCGGCAGAGGCGCAATCGGCGCTGGATGTGACCGCGGCCGATCTGCGCGAGGCGGAGAATACGCTGGCCGAAGCCGAGGCCGCCGTGGACCTGGCCAGCGAGGATGTAGAGGCCGCCCGCGCCCAGGCTGCGCTGCGCGACCGGGCACTGGTACGCCAGCAGGACCTGCTGGAACGTGGTGTCGGATCGGCGGCAACCGTTGAAACGGCGGAACTGGCAGCGGCCGCTGCCCATCAGGCGGTGTTGTCTCGCCGTCAGGCGCTGGCGCAGGCCGAGGCGCAGCTGGATCAGGCGGGCACCGCGCTGGACCGCCGCCGGATCGCTTTGGCCGAGGCCGAGCGGCTGCTGGCGGAAACCGAGCTGCGGGCGGAGTTTGCAGGCGTTCTGGCCGATGTAACGGCGGTGCAGGGCGGGCTGGTCAACCGCAACGAACAGGTCGCAACGCTGATCGATGCGCAGGCGCTGGAGGTGTCGTTTCGCGTCTCAACCGCGCAATATGCTCGGCTGTTGGACGAAGCGGGCCGTTTGCCGCGCGCTGATGTGACGGTGGTATTGGATGTGTTGGGCGTGGATATCACCGCCCCCGCCCGCCTGACCCGCGAAAGCGGCGCGGTGGAGGAAGGCCAGTCGGGCCGCTTGCTGTTTGCGGAAATGCTGGAAACACGCGGCTTCCGGGCTGGGGATTTCGTGACCGTGCAGTTGCAGGAACCGGAATTGCAGCAGGTTGCGATCCTGCCCGCAACGGCGCTGGATGCGGAAAGCCGCTTGTTGGTTCTGGGCGAGGAAGACCGTCTTGAAGAAGTGCAGGTTACCCTGCTGCGCCGTCAGGGCGACAATGTCATCATCCGCGCCCCGCCGCATCTGGAAGGGGCCGAGGTGGTTTCCGCCCGTTCGCCCTCGCTTGGGGCGGGCATTCGCGTCAACCCGCTGCGCCGGGCGCTGGACGGGGCCGAGGCCCCGGCAGAGCCGGACACGATTGCCCTGGACCCGGACCGCCGCGCGCGGTTGATTGCCTTTGTGGAAAGCAACGGTTTTATTCCCGAGGACGTAAAGCAGCGGATGCTGCGCCAGTTGCGGGAAGACGAGGTGCCAGCCGGCATGATCACCCGACTTGAAAGCCGGATGGACGGATGAGACAGCTGCCTGACAGCGCCGGGGGCATCCTGTCCTATTTCACGCGTCACCGGACGGCGGCGAACCTGTTGCTGGTTATCCTGATCGTGGTCGGTCTGGTCGTCTTTCCCCGGATGCGGGCGCAGTTCTTTCCCGATGTGGTGGTCGACAACGTCAGCGTGTCCGTCAGTTGGGACGGGGCCGGGGCCGAGGATGTGGATCAGGCCATCGTTGCGGTGCTGGAACCGGTGCTGCTGGCCGTCGAAGGCGTAACCGAAAGCAGCGCCACCAGCCGCGAAGGACGGGCCAGCATAAGGCTGGAGTTTGAGCCGAGCTGGGACATGGGCCGCGCTGCAGATGACGTGCAGGTTGCGGTCGATAGTGTTTCGACCTTGCCCGAGGATGCTGACGATCCGGTGGTTCGGCGCGGTGTCTGGCGCGACCGGGTGACCGATGTTGTGATCTCGGGCCCTGTGGGGGTCGATCAGCTGGGGCGCTTTGCCGATGAATTTGTCGCGCGGCTGTTCGATCAGGGGGTGACGCGCACGACGATCCGGGGGGTGGCCGCGCCCGAGATCATGGTCGAGGTGCCCTCGGCGGAACTGATCCGCAACGACATTTCCATGGCCGAGATTGCCGCCGCCATCGAGGCCGAGGTTGATACTTCGCCCGCTGGTGACGTGAGCGGGGCCAACGCCCGCGTGCGCACCGGTGTGGCGCGGCGCTCGGCGGTGGATATCGCCGGTATCGTGCTGCGCTATAACGACGACGGATCGGCCCTGACCATTGGCAATGTGGCCAGCGTGACCGAAGAAGGCATTGACCGGGAACGGGCCTATTTCGTCGGCGAGGACCCGGCGATTTCCGTGCGCGTGGACCGGTCCGATCAGGGCGACGCAATTGGCATTCAACGCACCGTTGAAGAGGTCGCCGCCGAGATGGAGCTGACCCTGCCCGAAGGCGTGGCGATCGAACTGATCCGCACCCGGGCCGAGGCGATTACCGGACGTCTTAACCTGTTGATGGATAACGGGCTGATGGGGCTTGGATTGGTGGTTTTGCTGCTGTTCCTGTTCCTGAACGCGCGCACCGCTTTCTGGGTGGCGGCGGGCATTCCGGTGGCGATGCTGTCGGCGATCACGCTGATGTATATCGGCGGGCTGACGATCAACATGATCTCGCTTTTTGCGCTGATCATCACGCTTGGTATCGTGGTGGACGATGCCATTGTCGTGGGCGAACACGCCGATTTCCGCACCCGGCGGCTGGGGGAAACCCCGGTTCAGGCAGCCGAAAACGCCGCCCGCCGCATGGCTGCGCCGGTCTTTTCCGCCACGGTCACGACGGTTCTGGCCTTTGGCGGGCTGGTCGCCATCGGGGGGCGCTTTGGCGAGTTGATTGCCGACATCCCCTTTACTGTCATCGCGGTGCTGATGGCGAGCCTTGTGGAATGCTTCCTGATCCTGCCCAACCACATGGCCCACGCCCTGGCCCATTCCGACAAACAGCACTGGTATGACTGGCCAAGCCGGGTGGTGAACCGGGGCTTTGGCTGGTTCCGCGATACAGTGTTCCGGCCCACGATGCGGCTGGTGATCTGGGCGCGCTACCCGGTGCTGGCGGGGGTCATCCTGATCCTGGCCAGTCAGGTCGCGGTCTTTGTGCGGGGCGATGTCACGTGGCGCTTTTTCAACGCGCCGGAACAGTCGTCCGTGTCCGGCAATTTCGCCATGCTGGAAGGCGCCAGCCGCGACGACAGTCTGGCCATGATGCGTGAGATGCAGCGCGCCA
>ENA-OWNT01000297-OWNT01000297.1-seawater-metagenome-genome-assembly--contig:-NODE-297-length-130836-cov-9.738664_pt1 | contig 130836 bp, 105 predicted proteins | sample MGYA00238136_ERZ651165 | MGnify/ENA primary metagenome ERZ651165 (study PRJEB26861, sample SAMN08777766) | seawater metagenome | isolation source: coastal seawater | place: USA: Florida | collected...
GGCAGGAGCTGGCCGCCGCGCTGCGCCTCGCCGACGACAAGGCCGATCGGGCCACGGCCCGGCTGCAGGTGGCCCTCGCGCTGACGCGGGCGGAGGCAGAGCCCGCGTGGGCCGCCTCGCTCGTGGAGGAGGCGGCGGTGGAGATCGGGGACGAAGACCCCGACGTGCAGTTCGTGCTCGCGCTGCGCTCGGGCCAGGAGATCGGACCCGCGACGGGGCCCTTCTCCGGGATGCTCCGCCTCGCCGTGGATCCGCGCTCGGGACGCTTCCTGCCCGTCGGCCTCAGCCGCGGCGGGCCGTCGGGGACGCCGATGATCCCGCCTGAGGCCTACCCCCGGGAGAACCTGAGCAAGGGCGGCCTCGCCGCGCCGTTCGGACCGACCTTCCACCCCATCGACGGCACGCTCCTCAACTGGGTGTACCACCCGGGGAGGTAGCCAGCCGGCGCGCCATCCGCAGCGCCGACACCATGTGTCGCGGGCTCGCCGTCCCCTTCCCCCAAGCGATGTCCCGGGCGGTTCCGTGGTCGACGGAGGTCCGCCAGATGGGGAGCCCGGCGGTGACGTTCACCGAGTCGCCGAAGTCGAGGGTCTTCACCGGGATGAGGCCCTGATCGTGATACAGCGCGATGACGAGGTCCCAGTCGCCGCGGGCGGCGGCGGGGAAGAGGGTGTCGGCGGGGAACGGACCATGGGCGTCGACGCCCTGGCGCTTCAGCACCCCCACCGCGGGGGTCACGATGCGCTGCTCCTCGTCCCCGAGCGCCCCGTCCTCGCCCGCGTGGGGGTTGAGGCCGCACACGGCGACCCGGGGCGCGTCCAGACCGAGCCCCCGGGTCAGCAGGTCCTGGGCGGCGCGCCCCGCCCACACGATGTCGCGCAGGGCGAGGGTGTCAGGCACGTCCCGCAGGGGCCGGTGCACCGTGGCGAGGGCCACCCGCAGCCGCCCGCCGGCGAAGACCATCACGGCCTCCTCCGGGCTGAGGCCGCAGAGCCAGGCGAGGTAGGGCGTGTGTCCCTGGAATGGGAAGCCGCGGTCGAGGAGCGACTTCTTGTGGACGGGGCCGGTGCAGACGGCGCCGTAGCGGCCATCGAGGCAGCCACGCACCGCGGTGGCGACGGCCGCGATCTCGGGGATGTGGGCGTAGTCGCCGGCGTCGTCGGGGCTGACGTCGACGGTGGGGAGCTCGGCGCGGAGCGACCCGTCGAGGCCGACGAGGTCCGCGGCTCGGCCCCAGAGCTCTTGGGGGCCCAGGAGGACCGCGTCGTCCCTGCCGAGCTCCCCCGCCTGCCGCAGGGACGCCCAGGCGGCGACGGCCACCTCAGGGCCGATGCCCTCGGGATCGCCGCACGTGACGGCGACCGGCCTGGTCACAGCAGGATCTCGATGTGGGCGCGGCGGCGCTCCTCCTCCGTCCAGATCGTGAGCTCCCGCTCCATCGCGTCGTCGTAGAGCACCCGGCTGATCTGCTCGCGGACCTCGTCCAGCGGCTTGCGGGACCGGTCCACCTGCTCGGCGACGCGGAGGAGGTAGACGCCACCCGGGGTGTCCACGCGGACGGGGGTGCCGATGTCGACGGTCTGGAGCTTCTCGGCGAAGAGCGGGCTGAGCTCGTTCGCCTTGACGACGCCGGCCTCACCGCGGTTCGCCTTGCCGGCGGGATCGTCACTGCGGGCGCCAGCCACGTCTCCGAAGTCCTTGCCTCCCGCGATCTCGGCGATGAGCTGGTCGGCCTCGGCGTCGATGGCGGCGCGGTCATCGTCGGTCGCCGTCGCCGGGTAGGCGAGCAGGATCATCTGGAGCCGCCACGCCAGGTCCGGCTCCACGTCCGCCGTCATCTGCTGGTAGTAGTTCACGATGTCCTCCTCGGCGATCTTCACGCGACCGCGGATCTCGAGGTTCATGAACTTGTACTGGCGGAGCTGCTTGCCGAGCTCGGAGCGGTACTCGTCGATGGCCATCCCCTGGCGCTCGAGCTCCTTCGTGAGCTGATCCACCGTGAGGCCGTTCTGCCGGGCGACGTCGGCGACCGCGGCCTCGATGTCCTGGTCCGTCACCTCCATGCCCGCGCTGTCCATCGCCTGCTCCATGAGCTTGTTGGCGATGAGGCCGTCGAGGACGTCCACCTGGAGCTCGGCCTCCGCGGCGGCGCGCTGGGCGGACGGCACCCCGCGGAGAGCGTCGCTCTTGACCATCTCGTAGGTCTCGGCGAGCTCGCTCTGCAGGATGATGTCGCGGTTGACGACAGCGACGATGCGGTCGACCACCTCGCCAGCGACGGCGGCGCCGGGCAGCAGGGTGAGCGCGGCGAGCAGCAGGGGCAGGGCGCGGGTCATGAGCTCTCCTCGGGAGCGAGATAGGGGCGGCCGTCGCGACAACACCGGACGCGGGCCAGGACATCCTCGTCCACGGACAGCCCGAGCTCGTCGGTCGTCGCGGCGAGCCACAGGCGCAGGCGGGACTCCACCGCCTCGTCCAGCAGCCAGCCCTCGACCGACGCGCGGGCCTCGTCGTCGGGGACGGTCCCGCCCATGGTGCGGGCCACGAGCAGGAACACGTGATAGCCGAGGGGGCTGCGCAACACGGCGCTGTGCTCTCCCCGCTTCAAGGACTCGGCGGCCTGGACCAGCAGCGTGGGCGCGGACTCGACCGTCATCACGCCCAGGTCGCCGCCGGCCTCCAGCCCGAGCTCGTCCGCCAGCGCGACGAAGTCTTCGCCCTGCTCGAGGCGAGCGTGCAGCGCACGCACCACGTCGGGGTCCTTGTGGAACAGCTGCCGGGCCCGGATCCGGTTCGGGCGCGACAGGCGGTCGGCGTACCGCGGGATGGCGGCCTCGACCTGCTCGGGGGTGACCGTGATCCCCTCCCGAAGCTCGGCGCGCAGGGCCGCCTCCGTGGTGGTGACGAGCAGGCGGCGCCGGACCACGGCGTGCCAGGTCGCCGCGTCCCCGTACAGCGCGATGGCGTCGGCGCGGATGCCGGGCTCCGGGGGGTCCCCCTCGAGGCGGAGGAGCTCGTCCGCGAAGGCGGCGTCGGACACCTTGATGCCGCGCTCCTCGGCTTCCTGGAGCAGCACCTCCTCGACGATGCGGGCGTCGAGCGTCCGCCCGCGCAGCGCGGCGAAGGCGCGGTCGCGGGGCAGGTCCCCCTGGCGCGCCAGGGCGTCCAGCGACATGAGCAGCGCGTCTGCCTCGACCGTGCGCGCGCCGACGGTGGCGACGGGCGGCAGCCCCTCGGCGTCGGACGCGGCCTCCGGGCAGCCAGCGGCGAGCCCCAGCGCGAGCGCGAGGCCCAACGCTCTCACTACTGCTCGTCCTCTCCGGTCCGCTCGTCCGCGGGCTCGGGGGAGTCGCCGGGCGCCTTCAGGGTCGGCGCGGTGGGCGCGGTGACGGTGTGGCTGTCGAGCTTGGCCTGATCGATGGACACCTTCGCCGACGTCCGCAGCTTGCCCACGTACCCGTCGTAGAGGCTCTTGTAGGTGTCGGACTTCACCTTGCGGAGCACGCTGCCGCGCATCTGCTCGAAGGTGCGCTCCACCCGGTCCCGCCGGTTCGGCACGTAGACCAGGTTCCAGCCCTCGGACGTCCAGAACAGCTCGGAGACGCCGCCCTTCTCGAGGCTGAAGGCGGTGTCCACGACCTCCTTGGGGATGCCGGGCTTGCCGTCGCGGGTGACGAAGCCGAGGTCACCGCCGCGGCGGGCGTACGCCCCGGCGCTGTGCTCCTGGGCGATCTTGCGGAAGTCGGCCTTGCGGGCGAGGACCTGGTCCCGCAGCTCCGTCGCCTTGGCCTTCGCCGCAGCCTTCGCCTCCTCCGTCGCCGCCTCGCCGCCCTCGGGGGCGACCACGAGGCGCTTGATCTGCGCCTTCTCGGGGACGACGAAGTCCTCGAGGTGCTCCGTGAAGTAGGCCTTCAGGTCGTCCTCGGTGATGTCGCTCGTCTTGACGGTGCTGTACACGTCCTGCTTGAGGAGCGTGTTCACCATCATCTTCTGGATCTTGGGGTCCTTGTCGATGCCCTGGCGCAGGGCCTCCTGGTAGAGGAGCTTCTCCTCGACGAGGCGCTCCATGATCTCCGAGCGGGCCGTGCTGTCGAGCTCGGCGTCCCGGCCGCGGCGGGCGGCCAGCTGGTCGAACTCCTTGGCGCCGATGGGCAGGCCGTCGACGGTGCCGAGGGTCTCGCCGATGACGTCGGCCTTGGGCATCGTCGGGGCGGGGGGCGTCTTCAGGACGGCCTCGCCCGCATCCGCGGCGGGAGAAGGCGCCGGGGTCGACTCGCCGCCGCACGCGGCGAGGGCCAGGGTCGCGCCGAGCGCGAGGGTCATCCAGGGAGTGGCGTTCATCCAGGTCTCCGATTGGTGGCGGGCGCGGTGGTACACGGCTCCGTCGGCCGCGGGGTTTAGCACACGGACCCGATCACTGCGACGGAACGTCCGCCAGCGTCAACCCGCGCATGCGCCCGAGAAGTCCCAGGGCCGCGAGCACGGGATCCGCTCGGTCCTCTTCGGACAGGCGCGCGTGCATGACGCCGTCCTGACGGAGCGTGTACCGATCCGGGGCGCCGGTCACGAACTGGACGAGCTTGACGGGGTCCAGCGGAGTTCCGTCCTCGATGGTCAGCTGGAGGCGACCGCCCCTCACCGTCCGCAGACGCCCGACGCGCAGCTCCTTCGCGAGCACCTTGAGCTCGATGAGCCGCTCGAAGCGCAGCACCTCGGGCGGGGCCGGGCCGAACGTGTCCTCGAGCTCGCGCAGGGCGCGCTGGAGCTCCTCGCGCGTGCGCGCGTCCGCGAGCGTCTTGTACTCCAGGAGGCGCTCGGCCTCGTCCGGGACGTAGTCGGCGGGGATGTAGGCGTCGGCACGGAGCTCGATGTCCGGGTCGAGCCCGTCGTCGACCCGCTCCCCCTTGAGGCGCTTCACCGCCGTCTCCAGGAGATCCATGTACGTGGCGAGGCCCACGTCCGCGACGTGTCCCGCCTGCTTCTTCCCGAGCATGTTCCCCGCGCCGCGCAGCTCGAGGTCGTGCTGGGCGATGCGGTGGCCCGAGCCCAGATCGCTGTTGTCCTGGAGCACCTTGAGCCGCGCGAGAGCCTCCGAGGCGATGCCCCCCGCCGGCGGCACCAGCAGAAGACAGAACCCCTGCTCGTGACCGCGCCCCACCCGCCCCCGGAGCTGGTGCATCTGCGCGAGGCCGAGCAGGTCGGCGCGATTGATGATCATGGTGTTCGCAGTGGGCAGATCGATGCCGGACTCGATGATGGTGGTGCAGAGCAACACGTCGAACTCGCGGCGGAAGAACGCCACCATGATGTCCTCGAGCTGGCGCTCCCCCATCTGCCCGTGGGCCACCCGGATCTGCACGTCGGGGAGCATCTTGCCGAGCTGCTCCGCCATCTCCTGGATCGACTGCACGCGGTTGTGCACGAAGTACACCTGCCCGCCCCGGTCGAGCTCCCGCTGGACGGCGTCCACGATGCGCCGCGGTGAGAAGCGCACGACCTGGGTCCGCACCGGCTGCCGGCCCTCGGGCGGGGTGGCGATGATCGAGAAGTCGCGCACGCCGGAGAACGCGAGGTTCAGGGTGCGGGGGATGGGGGTCGCGGTGAGGGTCAGCACGTCCACCGAGGCCCGCAGCTCCTTGAGGCGCTCCTTGTGCTTCACCCCGAAGCGGTGCTCCTCGTCGATGATGACGAGGCCCAAGTCCGCGAACTGGACGTCCTTGCTCACGAGGCGGTGGGTCCCGATGACGACGTCGACGAGGCCTCGCTTCACGTCCTTGACGATCGCCCGGGCCTCGGCGGCCGTCTTGAAGCGGCTCAGCATCTCGATGCGCACCGGGAACGCCTTCATCCGCTCGACGAACGCCTGGGTGTGCTGCAGGGCGAGGATCGTGGTGGGGACGAGCAGCGCCACCTGCTTGCCGTCCTCGATGGCCCGGAACGCCGCCCGCATGGCGACCTCGGTCTTGCCGAAGCCCACGTCGCCGCAGACCAGGCGGTCCATCGGCTTGGGGGAGCTCATGTCCTCGAGCACCGCCTGGATCGCCGCCTCCTGATCCGGCGTCTCCTCGTAGGGGAAGCCGTCCGTGAACTCGCGGTAGAGGACGTCGGGGGGCGGGTACGCGTGCGAGCGGGCCATCTGGCGCTTCGCGTAGAGCTCGAGCAGCTCCCGGGCGACCTTCTGCGCCGCCTCGGACGCCTTCTTGCGCCGCTTCGCCCAGGTCGTGCCGCCGAGCTTGTCCAGCTTGGGTTCGCCACCCCCCGGCGCCACGTACCGGGAGAGCTGATCGAGCTTGTGGACCGGCAGGTAGAAGCGGTCCCCGCCCCGGTAGTGGAGGAGCAGGTAGTCGTTGTTGGAGCCGCGGTCGGCGCCGGCCTTCCCGCCGGTGCCGGGGACGTAGGTGGGGTCGGCGGCGCGCTCGCGCTGGGCCTGCTTGATGTCCAGCGCCGACGGATCCAGCTGGATCTTCGTCATCCCCACGAAGCGACCGATGCCGTGCCGGGAATGGACGACGACGTCCCCCGGGCTGAGCTGCGCGAGGGAGCCGATGGCCTCGGCCCCCTGAGGGCGCCGCTGGCGGCGACGGGTGGTGGCCTTGCGCCCGAAGATCTCCACCTCCGAGAGCGCGACCACCCCGGCCGAGGGGAGCGAGAACCCGCGCTCGAGGTCGCCGAGGACGATGTCCACGTGCTCGCCCACCCGGAGCAGCGAGCTGGAGTCGAGGAGCTCGTCGAGGTCGGGCGGCTCGTCGTGCTCGCGGACCGAGATGCCGTAGGGCTGCAACAGCTCCGCGAGCTGGCGGGCGCGCCGACGGGAGCGACAGACCACCAGCACCGCGAGGTGGTCGGCGAGCCAGCCGCGGACCCGCTTCGCCAGGGGCGCGAGCATCCCCGCGTCGCTGCCGCGCTTCGCGAGGAGCTCGGCGCGGAGGCCAGCGTGGTCGGGCACGGTCAGGTGGAGCGCGCTGTCCGACGACTCCTCGGCGACGTCGGGGAGGACCAGGCGAGGCAAGCGGCGCGCGGCGGCGTCCAGCTGGTCCCCGTTGAGCCAGAGCTCCTCCGGCTCGGGGAGCAGGCGCCCGGCGCCGTCCTCCCGCTCGTACCGCAGCAGGAGTTCCTCCGACTCCCCGTAGAGCGCCGACGCCACCGCAGCGGGGTCCTGGTGGATGAGCAGGGCGTGAGGACGGTCGAGGTAGTCGAGGACGGAGACGAGGGGATCCGCGCGCAGGACCGGCAGGTAGAGCTCGATCTCCTGCACGAGGCGCGACTCGCGCAGCTCGTCCTGGATCTGGATGCGCTTGCCCGGGATGACGCCGCGGGCGTCGGCGAGGGCCTTGAGGCGGGAGGGCAGCTGGGCGAGGGCGCTCTCGCTCAGGACCTCCTCGCGGATGGGGAGGAGGACGGCGCGGTCCAGCGCCTTGCGGGAGCGGGAGGTGTGCGGGTCGAAGGTCCGAATCGACTCGACCTCGTCGCCCCAGAAGTCGATGCGCAGGGGCAGCGGGTAGCTGGGGGCGAAGACGTCGAGGATCCCGCCGCGGACGCTGAAGGTGCCGGGCTCGGAGCAGAGGTCCGTGGAGAAGTAGCCGCGCTCCACGAGGCGCCGCACGAGGGCGTCGCGGTCGACGTCCTCGCCGACGACCACCTCGTCCGCGAGGGCCAGGAGGTCGGCGGGAGGGAGGGAGCGCTTGAGCAGGGCCTGGGGAGCGGCGACGACGACCGCGTCCGGGTCCGAGGCGAGGGCGTACAGCGCCGAGAGGCGACGGTGGCAGACCGAGGCGCTCGGCGAGTAGCCGGCGTAGGGCAAGACGTCCCAGGCCGGCAGGGTCCGCGCCGGGATCCCGAAGAAGCGCAGCTCGCGGGTGATGCGGTCCGCCTCGTCGTCGGAGGGGGCGAGCCAGAGCACGGGGCCGCGGGCGTCCGGCGGGCGCTCCTCGAGGGCGGCGGCGACCGTGAACGCGGCGCCCGAGCCGGCGAGTCCGGAGACGTGGAGGTCCCCGCCAGCGCTGGCGAGGCGGACGATGCCGGCGAGGACGCGACCGGCCGGGGAGCGGGGGGGAATGGGGCTCACGGGACGGCGCAGTGTGGGGCCCCGGCGGCTTCAGATCCAGGGCGGCGTGGACGCGGGCGGATCCGCGAAGACCGCGGCGCTACTGCGTCTCGATCCAGAGCCGGGCGTCGCGCCAGGTCCCCGACGGCAGCGCCGAGGCCACCTCCACCCGGACCTCCCAGGTCCCCGACGCGTCCTCCCCCGCGAGCCCCGCGGTGCCCGGACCCGGGTTCGAGGGGTTCGTGTAGACCTCGGACACGGGAACGAAGGGCGCGTCTCCCCCGAAGGCACCGACGAGGAGGCCGTCCTCGTCGAGCCAGTCGGCAGACCAGTTGGGCGAGACGAGTTCCACCTCCGTGTTGTCCGGCGAGATCAGGGTGAAGGTCGTCACGTCGGGCAGCAGGAGCTCCGCGTCCAGATAGACCCACGCGCGCGCGACCGTCCCGCTCGGCCCCGTGAACCGGGCCGCTGGCGTCGCGTCGCCGGGCAGGAAGTCGGTCCCCCCACCCCCGAACAAGGTGTTGTCGTTGTTCGCCACGAGCATCGGCGCAGCCATGGTCTCCGTCGCGCAGTCGGTGGCGATGGTCCCCCCGAGGGCGTCGCCGGTGGCCTTCGGAGAGACGGTGGCCGTGAGGTAGTAGGCGCCCTCGAAGACGTCCTCCAGGGAGGAGACCTGCAAGGCGGCGCCCCCGTCGTTGCCGATGTCGGGCGCGTCGTCCGAGGTGGCGAGCAGGCTGCCCGTGAGCGACCACAGGACGAGGTAGGGGTCGATGTCTCCCGGGGTGTTCGACTCGGCGAACAGGCGGGTGTTCGTCCCCGCGCCGAGGCTGCCCAGGATCCACGACCGCGAGTTGTTGCCGTCGGCCTGGAAGCTCCAGTTCGACGCGGGCTCGTCGGCGAAGTAGTCGCAGTCGCGGACGGTGCCGAAGGACGTGTTCGCGGTGATCTGGACCACGAGCTGGTTCTCGGGGGGCCGGTCGTCGAGGCTCACGAGGACATCGTGGGAGCCGGGGGTGGCCGTCGGCGGCACGAGGAAGCGCGCGCGGTAGCGGTTGGGCTGCGCGGTGGGGACACCCCACCAGGGATCCTCGGTGCGCTCCTGGCCGATGGGGATGAGGCCGTCGATGGAGAGGACGATGGTGTCCGCCGAGGCAAAGGCGGTGTCGTTGGTCAGGAGCTCGACGTCGAGGAGCTTGCCCTGAACCCCCGAGCTGCCGTCGACGAACTCCACGTTCCAGCGCCCGCGGACGACCTCGAGCGTGAGCGGCGCGGAGGGGATGCCGGCGTACTCCCCCCAGGCGGTGGTGACCCCCTCGACGAGCCCTTCGATGGAGCCGTCCTCGGCGATCCCGGCGACGACGGGGTCTGCGACGAACCAGGTCGCGGCCGACGTGACGTCGACGGGCTCGGTCGCGTCCTCGAACACGGCGGAGAGGGACAGGCCCAGGGTCTCGCCCCGGGGGACGGTGAGCTCGCCGTCGGCCGTGATGGTGAGGGAGCTGACGGCGCGGGCGTCGGTCCAGGGCAGCTCGGGCTGCTCGGGCTCCACCGGACCCGAGGGACAGCCGGCGAGTCCGAGGACGAGGGCGACCGCGAATGCCTTCTTCGGCTGCATACGGCGACGATACCCCAACCGCAATGGCAGATCGTGGCCCGGCGCGGGGTTCGACGCTTGCAGACGGGCGCCCCCTCCCTTAAAAGACTCCGCCCGCCACCTGGAGCTTTGCTGCTTGCGCACCGACGCCGACATCCTGCGTCTCGACCTTCGCCCTCCCCACGTCGACCCCGAGGGAGGGCTGCGGCTGACCGACATCGAGGCCGTGCGCCTCGTGCTCCGTGGCGGCTCGCCCATCGACTGGCACCGCCTGAACTTCAGCGATCTCGGCGAGGTCGACGACCTGCTGCGCGCGAACCTGTTCGACCCCGAGGACGAGCGGGACATGGCGCGCCTCGAGTACCTGCACCGCGAGGCGCTGCGGTACCTCAAGCGCAACTTCACCTTCCGCTTCCCCCCCGAGGTGGAGCGCCCCGAGGACGTGCGACACCTCCTGCTCTACGCGAGCGAGGTGGGACGGATGAACCGGGTGCAGATCCTGTCGTGCGTCGTGCTCAAGACGATGCACACGATCAACCACCTCGAGTCGCGGGAGCTGCTGCTGGAGACGAGCGTCTCCGAGGCGGAGCTCATCGCGGTGATGGAGAAGCAGGTGCTGGCCCGGGCGAAGGCCCTGTCGGACCACGGCCTGCCGGTGGTGCACTTCTACGGGTCGCGCAAGACGCGGGACAGCATGGTCAGCAAGCTGCTGAGCAAGCGGGCGGCGCGGGCGAGCGAGATCCTCGACAAGCTCCGGTTCCGCGTGGTCACGGAGACCCGCGACGACATCGTGCCCGTGCTCGCCTACATGCTGCGGCACGTCTTCCCCTGGAACCACGTGACGTCGGCCCAGAGCACGAACTCGCTGCTCGATCTGCGGCGGTGGCTCGAGGCGCGGGACCACACGTCCCAGATGGTGGACGCGCTCCAGGTGGAGATCGGGCTCGAGGAGGCCGAGGCGCTCGCTGAGGTCAACGAGTTCAGCGGCAACAGCTACCGGATGATCAACTTCATCGTCGACGTGCCGGTGCGGCTCGACCACCTGCTGAGCCGGTCGGGCGATCCCTGGATGCTCCAGAAGGGGTCGATCGTCTACGTGGCCTGCGAGTTCCAGATCGTCGATCAGGAGACGGCCTGGGTGAACGAGCGGGGGGAGAACAGCCACGCGCGGTACAAGCTGCGCCAGCGCGAGAAGGTGGGCGAGCGCCTGATGTGGGGGCTGTTGACCGAGCGCCGCCGGGGGCGCAAGAAGAACGGCGGGTCCCTGCGGATCGCGCGGCCGCCGAAGACGCGGTCGGCGCTGGAGATGCTGTCGGACGAGCCGAGCGACGCGGACGCGCCGGTGCCGCGGGCGGTGCGCGAGCCGCGCCCGGCGACGCTGACGATGCTGCTCGACGAGAACCGCGCGGCGTCGATGCCGAAGGGGCCGATCAAGGAGCGGGGTCCCCGCAAGGGGCAGCCGCGGCAGCGCAGGCTCGACGACGAAGAGCGCGTGGCGCTGCAGAAGCTGACGGGGACGATGCCGGCGGTGGCGATCCCCGAGGACAGCGCCGAGACGCTGGTGGACGGCTCGGTGACGGCCGCGGTGACGAGCTTCGAGGCGCGCCTGGAGGAAGAGGACTCGATGCTCGAGCCCCTGCGGGACACGTAGGGCAGCGCGCGTCTGGCGGCGTCGGCGCGCAAGGGTGACAGAGGGCGTTGACACGCCGATGGGGGCTCTTTACAGTCCCGCTCCGTCGCGAGGGAATGCCCTCCAGGCGACGCTCTTTACAGGTTCATTCCCGCTTAGCTCAGTTGGTTAGAGCATCTGACTGTTAATCAGAGGGTCGCTGGTTCGAGTCCAGCAGCGGGAGCCATTCGATCCGGAAAGCGAATCGCCTGTTGGCGGTTCGCTTTTCGGCGTTCTGGGGCTTGGGATTCTCGCGAAGATCGGCAGCGCGAAGCTCGTCCAGCCGCACGCGCGCGTCGCGCCCGTCGAGGAAGTGGACATCGAGCCGGCCCTTCCACACGTCGATGTGGTGGATGAGCAGCCGCAGCGTGTCCTTGCGCTCGTCGGCGGTCAGCCGGGCGTAGAGGCCGCGAAAGTCCCGCAGGGCTTCGACCAGGAGCCGCGCGTTCAGTTCCCGGCCTTCGAGCGCGGCGAGCTCCCCTTCCAGCCTGGCGATGCCGCGGCGGAGGTCATCCTGCCGGCTCTCCAGTTCCGTGAGGCGCCTCTTTCCGGTGCTGCTGTCGGCAAGCCCGAGTCCGAGGAGCTGGTCGAGCATGCGCTCCCCGTCTCGCTCCGCATCGCGGAGCTGGACGCGTAGCTGATCCAGCTGCTCGAGGCGGGGGCCAGCCTCGTCTCGCGCGATCCGCTTGGCCGCCTCCACGGCCCCCTCGACCACGTCCGGCTGCTGGCCCGCCGCCTCGACCACCGCGAGCACGATCTCTTCGAGGTCGGCGGCGGCGATGTTCGTGACCGCCTCCGTGTCGTCGGTTGGAGCCTCCTTCTGTACCCGTCGGTAGTAGGGGTACTTCTTCCCGCGGCCTCGGGCTGTCGAACTCGTCAGCGCGTAGCCGGTCACTCCGCAGCGGAGCAGACCCGTCAGCACGAAGTCGTGGATCGCGCTCTTCCCTGGGCGCGTGCCCCGCTTGTTGGCTTCGAGGATCTCGCCGACAAGCTCGAAGCTTCGCTCCTCGATGATTGGCTGGTGCCGCCCAGCGAACCACTCGTCCTTGTGCTTGACCTCTCCGAGGTAGATGCGGTTTCGGAGCATGTTCACCACCACCGGGCGGGTGAACCTCCGACCTCCCGCTTTCCCGCGCCGTCGCGATTCGTAGTCCTTCTGCCGGAAGCCGCTCTCGTTGAGCCAGCGGGAGACCTTGGTCGCCGACCGGACCTCGAGCATTCGGTCGAACGCCAGCCGGACGACCTCCGCCTCGTCCTTGTTCACCTCGAGGAAGCCGTCGCCGACTGAGTCGTAGCCCAGGACCGGGTGGCCTCCATTCCAGAGGCCGCGCCGAGCCCTGCTCGCCATCGAGACTCGGGTCCTCTCGGCCGTCTGGGCCCGCTCGAGCTCGGCGAACACGAGGATGAGCTGAAGCATCGCCCGTCCCATGGGCTCGCTGGTGTCGAACTTGTCGCGCAGCGAGCGGAACCGCACGCCGTGCGACTGCAGCGCATCGTGGATGTCCATGAAGTCACGCAGCGAGCGGCTGAGGCGATCGACTTTCGTCACCCAGACGGCGTCGACTTGTCCGGCTCGGACGGCGCCGAGGAGGCGCCGAAGCTGCGGACGATCGGTGTCCTTGCCGGACTCCCCTTCTTCGCGGAACACCGCCGTGACCGCACCGGGCCTGCCGTCAACCGGGTTCCGGTTCTCGAGGTCCAGGGCTGCTTGGAGGGAGTCCTCCTGCTCCTCGAGCGAGCCCTCGACCTTCAGGGCCTGGTTGTCGGAGGAGACGCGGGTGTAGAGAGCGATCCGGCGATGGGCATGATCCATGGTTCGATCTGGCCTTATTGGTACCAGAACCTCAAGGAGAAACTCCCTGTCCATAGTCGGAAGCCCGCCACGCCCCAGGCAGGCCCCCGACTTCGCTCAGACCACTCAGGAGGCCATGAACGTCCGCCGGCGCCAGAAGCCGAAGTCGAGAGGCCGCGAGAGAGCTGAAGCGACGCCGCTCGACGGCTCGACGCTCGGCTGCCTCGCGCGGGAGGATCGCGCCGGACTGCAGTTCCTGGGCGGCGAGCGCTGCACGACGAAGGCGTCCGGGACGACGATGGCGGTCCAAGAGGACGAGACCCGTTCCCACCTGGGAGAGGCTGAGCCCAGCACGACGAAGGACTCTCGCTGCGATCACGCTGGCCACGTCAGGTGGTCGCCCTCGGCTACGGGGTCCGACCACTCGCTCAACGCTCTCGACCCATCTCTGGACCCCATCGCCCTCGGACTGCCGAAGCGCCCACCGCCGCCGATCGACCTGAATGACATGCCACCAGGCATTGGCGAGCAGGAGCAGACGGCCGAACGGCCGCGGCGGGCGGGTCTCCCACTCTGGGTGACCCACGCGGATCGCCAGCTGCGTCGTGAGGTCCTCTGTGCTCCCTGCCGTCAGGACGACGACGCGAGCCGCGGGCCACCACTCCGCCCGCCCGCTCCCCGCTGGTGGGGCCAGCGGCGGCGCCAGCACAAGGCCATCATTGGGGGGTGCCCTGCGAGTTCGGGCCGCTCCCAGTCTCCGTGCCGCCTCGAGCAGCGGCACCTCGTCGAGAATCCAGGCGGCACAGTCCCACGCGATCGCCGGGGAGCCGCTCTCTGCAGCCTCGCGGGCCCCTCCTCGCCCAAGATCGTCGATAGTTCGCCGGAAGCGAGCCGCGCTTGCCGCAGGCCCCAGGGGAGAGTCCAGTCCCCCTTGCAATTGAGCGATCAGCCGTTGCTCCAAAGCGGCGACCGCGTCGCGCCGCTGCCGGTCGACCCGAGCCGTGAGCCGGAGCCGCAGGTCAGTGGCCTCAGCTCGGCGGAGGTCCTTGTCTCTCCGGTCGCTGGTGCGAAGGGCCGCGGCGTGGATCTCCAGACTCCCGGGGACTGCGACCCTGTCGTCGAAGGCCGAATGGAGGAACCCGCCCAACAAGCGCCGCGGGGCCGCGTCAGGATCCTCGTCTCCTCCTCCCGCCTCCGCGAGGCGCCTCCAAAAGGCGAGCGCGCGGTTCGCATCGGTATTGAGCCGGCGCCGTCCCCGCACGGGATCGTCCCTGACCGACGCCGGCACCTCGGCAAGCCCGAACCACGCAAGGAGGTAGCCGATGCTCTGCGTCCCGAGACCGGCACCGCGGAGGACCCATGCGGCGAGGTACCGCGGCACACGACTGGGGCGGAGTCGCAGTCCGCCCCCGGCAGGCCCGGGCGAATCGGCACCGAATTCCGCTAGCTGTTCCTGCCAGAGCCTCCGAAAGAGCGTCGGACGAAAGCTGACAATCTGGCCCATATGGCGAAGCTCCGCGCGGGCTGCGAGGGCTGCGTTCCAGAGCCAGATGCGTTCACGCATTCGCCGATGGGATGCTGCCCACGTTGAGGGGTGCCCGTCAGTTCCCCAGGCTCGCCCGAGCAGCGCATCGAGTTGTTCGCTGTCAACGCGGCCCGTCCGGTCGACCACAGATACGCCTTCCCCCCACTCCTGATGGTCGCAACCCAGCGGAATCAGCGGCGCCGGCTCCTCCAGTCCAGGTGCTGGAGCGCCACTGCCTGGCGGGCCGGCAGACACACCCGCGAGAGCTTCGATGAGAGCGGGGAGGTCCTCGGCGATCCCAGCGACCACGACCAGAGCGGCATGAAGAACCCCGGGGAACCCCACGGCGATCGGATTGGGCCCGAACCGGAGATGCTTGAGCCGGCCGGACCCGGCTGCATCGTGCCAAGCAGACGCCCACCCAACTGGCTCGAGGAGCGGGACATCACCGACTCGCTCCAAGACCCCGCCAACCCCCTCGACGAGCCAGCCCGGTCGATCACACGAGAGTGATTCATTTTCCATTTCACTACGGATTATCACACACTTTCCGCAGCCTGCACCCGCATTGCACCTTCGTCAGGTGCCGACTCGCCGACGAGCTCGAACTTCCTCCTGGGCTGGGCTACCCGAGGCTCGCTTGTCGAGGCCAGAGCGGCATCGTCGGCTGTCCGAGCTGCTGGCGAAGGCGGCGCTCCGAGTACCCGGGGTTCGGGTCGACGCTGCCGGGACACCTCAGCCAGAGAGCGACCCCGACCCCGGCACCGAGAGTCACTCGGATGCCTCTGGCTTGCTGGCTACTCCGAAGGGGTGAGGCTGCAGGAGGAGGAGGAGGAGGAGGAGGAGGAGGAGGAGGAGACGTGGCGCCCCCCCGAGTGAAGCAAAATCCCAACAGTTGTAGGCATGTCTACAAATGGCACGGGGAAAGATCATCGTCCCTTTTCGGCGTCCTGAAACATCCCTACGTTGCGAAGCGCATCCTCGGAGGACTCCATGCGTTCAGCTCTTGTCAGCACCCTCTCCATCGCTTCCCTTCTCGCGGGACTCGTCGGCTGCCCCGGTGGTCCCGGGCAGGACGAGCCCGACGGCGTGCCGATCCTGGGCGCCGGCACCCACGACATCTCTTCGCTGACGCTCGAGGTCATGGCGACGGAGGACGACGGGCTCTTCATGCCGCGGGACCTCGCGTTCCATCCTCAGCGCGCCGACGAGCTGTGGGTCGTGAACCGTGGCGACAACAGCTCGGTCATCCTCCTCGACGCAGGCACATCCGATCAAGAAGCCATCTACCGTGGAGACACCGGGGGCTCCCAGCACTTCCTGGCGCAGCCGTCCGCCCTCGCCTTCGCCGACGACGGGACTTGGGCATCGATCCACGAGACCGATGACCTGACCCAGGGCCCCAACGGCACCCCTGCGGACTTCATGGGTCCCACGCTGTGGACCGACGACCTCGACGTGTACGACGGTGGGCACGGTGGGCACCTCGACATGCTCCACAACTCTCCGAACGGGATGGGGATCGCGTGGGAGGAAGACCGGACGTTCTGGGTGTTCGACGGATACAACGGCTCCCTCACAAGGTACGCGTTCAATGACGACCACGGTCCCGGTGGCGCCGACCACAGCGATGGCGAGATCGAGCGGCACGTCGAGGGGGAGGTGCGCTGGCGGGAGGACATCCCGTCCCATCTGGAGTTCGACCACGACACCGACCACCTCATCGTCGCGGACACGGGGAACAACCGCATCGCCATCCACGACACACGGAGTGGTGAGGAAGGCGGCAGTCACGGGCCCAACTACGACGGGATCGGGCGGCAGGTCACATTCGACGATGGCGATTGCTGGACCCTCGTAGACGGCGAGGCCATCGACGAGATGGGGCGACCTTCGGGGCTCGCCCTCCATGACGGCCTCATCTTCACGAACGACAACCGGACGGGTCGGATCTGGGCCTTCGACATGGACGGCGAGATGGTCGACTACGTCGACACCGGCTTCGACGATGGAGCCTTGATGGGGATGGACTTCGACGCGGACGGCAACCTCTGGTTGGTCGATGCCGAGAACGACGAGATCCTTCGCCTGTCCGTCCCGGCCGCGGAATAGGACATGACAAAGCGCCTCGCCCCCTTCCTGCTGCTCTCCCCTGCTCTGCTGAGCGCGCCCCTGCTCGCAGGCTGCACCGAGCCCACGCCCGAGGAGCCCGCCGGCTTTCCGGACGTGGAGGGTCTCGTCGCTCTCGAGGATCTGGACCCCACCGACGGTGTCGTGGAGTACGCGCTCCAGATCGAGAAGGAAGACCTTGAGATCGTCGAGGGCCAGTCCACGCGCATGTGGACCTTCAACAAGCTGAGCCCGGGGCCTCTGCTTCAGGCGAACGTGGGCGATCTGGTGCGAGTCCACGTCACAAACCAGCTCGACGAGCCCACCACCGTTCACTGGCACGGGCTCCGCATCTCCGCGGACATGGACGGGGTCGTGGCGGGGAGCCTCGTGGCCATCGAGCCGGGGGCGACCTTCACCTACGAGTTCACGCCCCCGGAGGCAGGGACGTTCTGGTACCACCCCCACGTCCGCTCAAACGTCCAGGTTGAGGCGGGCCTCTACGGAGCCCTGATCGTCCACGAGGGCCCGGAGGTCCGGCCCGAGGTGGACACGGACCGGATCTTCGTCCTCGACGACATCCGGCTCGACTCGGACGGCTCCATCTCCGCTCACGCGACGGCCGGGATGGACATCATGCACGGCCGCGCGGGCAACGTTCTGCTGGTCAATGGTGCCGAGGACGCCCCGCGAGTCGACATGGTCCAGGGGTCTGTCGAGCGCTGGCGCCTCGTGAACACCGCGAACGCGCGGACGCTCCAGCTCGAGTTCCGGGACCTGGAGGTCCGGGAGATCGGCGCCGACTCAGGGCTCTGGCCGCAGGCATGGACCCGGACTATCAGCTCCCTGGAGCTGCCGGTGGGGGCCCGCGCGGAGCTCGAGGTACGACTCCCCGACGGGCAGACCCAGGGCGAGATGAACTTCGTGGTGATGGTCAGTGACGGGAACGGTGGGGTAGACGAGGCCTCGATTCAGGCGGTCCGGGTCCGCCCCCCGGAGGACGACCTCACTCCGATCGGGGCGGCTGGCCACACGGGCAACCCGGTGATGCCCGTCCCCGACCGCACGATGGACGACCCGGTCGACCACACGGTCGAGTTCAGCGGCTACAACGACAACGGAGAGATCATCTTCACGATGAACGGGCGCGCCTGGCCCGACTACGAGGACTGGACCGTCGCCCGAGGAGAGGTACAGGTCATTGATGTAGTGAACGACCTGGGGATGGAGCACCCGTTCCATCTGCACGGTCAGTGGTTCTCGGTCCTCGGGGCCGACGGTGAGGCCGTCGACCAGCCAGGCATGCGCGATACTGTCCTCGTTCGGGGGCTCGAGACCGTCCGCGTCGCCGCCGCCTTCGATAACCCGGGCGACTGGATGGTCCACTGCCACATCCTGGAACACGCCGAGGCCGGGATGATGGCCATGGTGACCGTGCGCGACTGAGGATCTGTCCCCGCTTACAGTGGCTGGGCTTGCGCGATGCGACTTGCGTTCCCCCTACTGGTCACCGCGCTGGTGGCTTGCGTCCCGCCGGTCGGCGAGCCGGAGCCTCCGGCAAACGACGACGACAGCACCGAGCTGGAGCCGGAGGGCTGGGACGGCGTGTTCGCGCTGATCTCCTTCCGCTGCGGCTGTCACGACGCGGTCCAGCGCGCCGGGAAGATGTGGGACCTGACCGACGAGAACGACGCCTACGACACCCTGGTGGGCACTCCGTCGAACGACGTGCCGTCGGTGAACCGGGTGGAGCCCGGCGACCCGGACGCGAGCTACCTCTACCTCAAGATTCTCAGTCGTCAGTTGGAGGTCGGCGGCGCCGGGTCCCGCATGCCGCCCACGGGATTCGCCCTCCCGGACGACGACGTCGAGCTGCTCCGAAGCTGGATCTCGGATGGCGCAGAACGGGACTGACGCCCCGGAGTAGGGCCGACCCGTGAGGTTGTCGCTACCTGGGATTCCGGCGCCGAGCTCATCGCGGAGATCGTCGCCCCTCGAGCGGCCCCCCGGTGGGCATGGCCGGCGTGCTGAAGGGTCTGCATCCGCCGTGCCAGAAGACGCGCCTACCCCTCACTCCCCTGCAAGATGGCAACGCTCGCAGCCGAGAGCGGGTCGACCTCGACACGCCGGAGGGGCGCCGACCGCTCAAGACACAGGTAGTCCCGATCGAAACAGCGACTTGGCGGCGGGGAATCTTCACGACTCTTGGAGACTTATCACCACCTCGTTGTCGGGCGGAGAACGGAAACGAGTCGCGGTCGCGCGGACCTTGATGAACGACCCGGCCGTCGTCCTCGCCGACGAGCCCACGGGGACCTGGACTCGGCGCGGTGTCGGCAGGTGATGATGCTCCTCCGCGCCCTGGCGCATGACGACGACAAGGGGGGAGTCGTCGTCGCGAGCGACCCCGCGTTGAGGAGGTCGCGGACCGGATCCTGTGGCTGGACCGAGTTCGCGGTCGGGCGGCTTCACCCCCGTCCTCCAGCGTGCGCGTTGAACCCGACATGGAGAATAATCCCCACCTGCCGTCGACTATTGCCCGTCTCGCCTCAACCAGGGAAGCCGCGACGCCGCCCGTAGCGCCCTCGTCGATCCTGGCCCGCCTCTTGCTTTGGACTGAACACGTGTCGAACCTCACCACCGCTGTTGCCCTGATCCTCTGCCTGCTGCTCTCCGTGGGAGACGCCCTCGGGGTAGAGCCGGCCGCTCCTCCCGACGATCCGGAGGCCCTCGCTGATCTCGCCGTCCGCGCCCACCCGAGCCTCGCCGCCCTGACCTCGCGGACGGAGGCCCTGAAGGCGGCTGCGTCCGCCGCCCGGCTTTGGTCGGACCCGATGCTCGGCGCCGAGCTCTCGAACCTCCCCGTGACCAGCCCGATCCTGGGTGCGCACGCGATGTCGGGCCTGCAGTTCAAGCTCCAGCAGCGCTTCCCAGGGCCTGGGGAGCTGAAGGCGCGGGCCCGCACCGCGGACCTCACGGTCGACGTCGCGGAGCGGGACTACGACGCCGCCGCGAACGACCTGCGCGGGGAGGTCCGTGCCCGCTACTACGATCTCGCCCTCCTGCGGCAGCTCGAGGTGGTCACCCGGGATCACCTGGCCCAGTTGGACACGCTCATCGCTGCCGTGGACGCGAAGTACCAGGTAGGAGTTGCCAGTCAGCACGATCTGCTCCGGCTCTCGCTGAGGCGGGACCGGCTGGCGCAGACGCTCCTGGACTTTCCGGCGAGGCAGCAACAGGTGCTCGCGGTCCTCAATGGCGCGCTCGCGCGCGACCCCTCCGCCCCAGTCCGCACCCCGGGGGTCACCCGGATCACGTCTCTCCCGACCGACCCCACCCACCGCCGGGATGCGATCGCGAACCACCCCGACATCGCGCGCCTCGACGCCCAGGCGGCGCTGGCCAGCGCCGAGGCGGAGCAAGCTCGCGTTGAGGCGAACCCCGAGCCGACCGTGTGGCTCGGCTACCGCGTCCGGGCGGAAGTCCCCAACGCGGACCCCGGCATCAACTTCGTGACCGCGGGCGTCTCCCTGCCCCTGCCCTTCGCGTCCACCCGTCGCTGGAGGGCCATGGAGAGCGCCGCGAACCTCCGGGCCAGGGCCGCGGACGAAGCCGCCGACGGGGTGCGGTCGCGCCTCACCGCCCGCCTCGCCGCCGCCGAAGCTGCCTTCCTCCGCGCCACCGAGCTCGCCACCGCCTACCGCGAGTCCCTGGAGCCGGCCGCCCTCGCCGCCCTCGAGTCGACCTTGAGCGCGTATCAGGTAGGCCGCGCCGAGTTCGCGGACCTCGTCGGCGCCGAGGTGGAGCTCCTGGACATCCGCGGGCTTGCGCTGCGTGCGGAGGCCGACGCCGCCGCCGCGCGCTCCACGATCCTCACCCTCCTCGCCGAGGCCTCCCCCCCCGCCGGAGACACCGAATGACCGTGCCTCGCTTCCGACTCATCCACCTGGCCGTCGCGCTGCTCGGGCTGGTCCTCGCCTCCCCGATGACCGCCTGCACCGACGCCGAGTCCCCGAACGGGGACCCGGCCGCCAGGAGTTCCCAGCTCTACACCTGTGGCATGCACCCCGAGGTCATCAACGAAGGACCGGGGCAATGCCCGATCTGCGGGATGGACCTCACGCCTCTCCGGCGAGAGGCCAACGACGGGTCCGCAGGTGGCCAGCCGCCCGGTGAGCGTGTCGTGAAGTACTGGGTCGCCCCCATGGACCCCACCTACATCCGCGACGAGCCCGGCAAGTCCCCCATGGGCATGGACCTCGTCCCCGTGTACGAGGACGAGCTGCCAGCCGCGGGCTCCACGGTCTCTGTCGACCCCGTCGTGGTCCAGAACATGGGAGTGCGACTGACGGAGGTGAAGCGGGGTCCCGTGTTCCGCCACGTCCGCACCCTCGGGGAGATCGAGGTCGCCGAGGACGAGATCTCGGTGGTCAACCTGCGGTACTCCGGATGGATCGAGCGGATCAACGTCGACGAGACCGGCAGCGAGGTCACGAAGGGCCAGACCCTCTTCGCGATCTACTCCCCCGAGGTCGTCGCCGCGCAGGACGAGCTGCTCCTCGCACTACGCACCGAGGGGCCCGACGGGCCGCGGGTGCGGTCAGCCAGGACCCGCTTGAGGAACTGGGAGATCCCGCAAAGCGTCATCGCGCGGGTCGAGAAGGAGGGCGCCTCCCAGCGCACCGTCCCCGTGCCCGCTCCGCGCGGCGGCTACGTGCTGCACAAGAACGTGGTCGAGGGCGCCCGGGTCAACGCGGGCACCGATCTGTACCGCATCGGGAGCCTGCAGAGCATCTGGGTCCGGACCGAGGTGTACGAACACGACGCCGCCTGGGTCCGCGCCGGGCAGAAGGCCTGGATGGAGCTGTCGTTCGCCGCGGGACGACAGGTGATCGGGGAGGTGGACTACGTCTACCCGACCCTGAACCAAGCGAGCCGGACCCTCACCGTCCGCCTCGAGTTCCCGAACCCGGGCCTCGAGCTGAAGCCCGGCATGTTCGCGACGGTCCTCATCGAGACCCGCAAGAAGGACGACGCCCTCATCATCCCCACCGAGGCCATCCTCCACTCGGGGGAGCGCCAGCTCGTGTTCGTCGCCCCCGGGCTCGGCAAGTACGAGCCCCGGGACATCGACACGGGCGTGGTGGGCGACCGCCACATCACCGAGGTGACGGGAGGGCTCCGCGAGGGGGAGCGGGTCGTCCTCTCGGGCCAGTTCCTGCTCGACTCCGAGAGTCAGCTCCAAGAGGCGATCAACAAGCTCCTCGAGGCCCGGCTGCAAGGAGGGGCCTCGGCAGGCGCCTCCATGGGGCATGACCACGCCGCGGACTCCACCCACGTGTGCCCGATGCATCCGGAGATCACCCAGGTCGGGCCTGGGACCTGCCCGATCTGCGGGATGGATCTCGTGCCGGTCCCGCCCGAGACCACCCAGCCCGGCGAGACCACCCAGCCCGGCGAGACCACTCAGCCGGGGGTCGCGCCGTGATCGAGAAGCTGATCGACTGGAGCGTCCACAACCGCTTGATGGTGGTCCTGCTCACCGCGCTCCTCACTCTCGGGGGCGCGTGGGCGCTCAAGACCACGCCGGTCGACGCGATCCCGGACCTCTCGGACGTCCAGGTCATCGTGTTCACCGAACACGCGGGGCAGGGGCCCGAGGTCGTCGAAGACCAGGTCACGTACCCGCTCACGACGGCGATGCTCTCCGTCCCCTACGCCAAGACCGTGCGGGGGTACAGCTTCTTCGGCTTCTCGATGGTCTACGTGATCTTCGAGGAGGGGACGGATCTGTACTGGGCGCGCAGTCGCGTCCTCGAGTACCTCAACTTCGTCCGCTCCCGCCTGCCGGGCGGCGTCAGCCCACAGCTGGGACCGGACGCGACCGGTGTGGGCTGGGTCTACATGTACTCGCTGTCGGACTTCGGGCCGCGGGCCGAGGTCCTCCGACAACGCCTCGACGCCAACGGCGACGGCGTCGTCGAGGATCGGGAGCTGCCCGCGCCCACCGTCTGGCTGGAGGAGGGAGGTAAGGCCACCTTCTCTCGCGAGCACCTCGCCGAGCTCTTCGGCCCGCCCCCACCCGAACTGTTCCCCGACCCACGGAACGCTGCCGCGCGGACCTGGACCGAGGACTCGATCCGGTACGTCGTTGACGGGTTCGACCGGGACGGCGACGGCGCCCTGTCCTACGCGGAGTTCACGCGGGCCGTGCGGTTCGAGGGGCTCGATCTGGCCCAGCTGCGCTCGCTCCAAGACTGGTTCCTCCGGTTCGAGCTCATGTCCGTCGAGGGCGTCGCGGAGGTCGCCGCCGTCGGCGGACACGTGCGGCAGTACCAGGTGGAGGTCGACCCCGAACGCCTCCGCGCCTACGGCGTGACGCTCAACGCGGTCCGCAAGGCCATCCAGCGCAGCAACAGCGATGTCGGGGGACGGCTCCTCGAGATGGGCGAGACCGAGTTCATGGTCCGGGGCAAGGGCTACATCGCCCACCTGGACGATCTGGAGACGGTGCCGGTCGGCGTGGACAAGGCCACCCACACCCCAATCCTCCTCAAGCAGGTGGCGCGGGTGCAGCTCGGGCCGGAGATTCGGCGGGGAGTGGTCGACATGAACGGCCTGGGGGAGGTCGTCACCGGGGTGATCGTCCTGCGCTTCGGCGAGAACGCGCTGCGGGTGACCGAGAAGGTCGAGCAGCGCCTCGAAGAGCTCAAGAGCGGCCTGCCCGAGGGTGTCGAGATCCACGTCTCCTACGACCGCACCCACCTCATCGAGCGGGCGATCGAGGTCTTGCAGGTCAAGATCGTGGAGGAGCTCGTCGTCGTCGCGCTGATCTGCCTCCTCTTCCTCTTCCACGTCCGGTCCGCGCTCGTCGCCGTGTTCACCCTGCCCGTCGGCATCCTCGCGAGCTTCCTCGGGATGAGGCTGCTGGGGCTCAACGCGAACATCATGAGCCTCGGCGGCATCGCCATCGCCATCGGCGTGATGGTCGACGCCTCGATCGTGCTCGTGGAGAACCTCCACAAACACAAGGAGCGGGAACCGGACCGACCGCACATCGAGCTGGTGGCCGCCTCCGCCCGGGAGGTGGGCCCTGCCCTCTTCTACTCGCTGCTGGTGGTCACGGTCAGCTTCCTCCCCGTCTTCACCCTGGAGGCTCAGGAGGGGCGCCTGTTCCGCCCTCTCGCCTTCACGAAGACCTTCGCGATGGCCGCGAGCTCCCTGCTGGCCGTCACGATCATCCCGGTGCTCCTCTACTACTTCGTGCGGGGACACATCCGGCCCGAGTCGCGGAACCCGCTGACCCGGGTCCTCACCTGGGCCTACCGACCGTTGATCCGAGGCGTCCTGCGCTTCCCCAAGACCGTGGTCGCGCTCACCCTCGTACTGGGCGCTCTGGCGCTGTGGCCGCTCTCCCAGCTCGGGAGCGAGTTCATGCCGCCCCTCAACGAGGGCGATCTCCTCTACATGCCCACGACTCCGCCGGGGCTCTCCGTGACCAAGGCGCGGGAGCTGCTCCAGCAGACCGACAAGGTCATCGCCACCCACCCGCAGGTCCAGCACGTCCTGGGCAAGTCCGGCCGGGCGAACACCGCGACCGACCCCGCCCCCCTCTCGATGTTCGAGACGACGATCATCCTCACCGACACCGAGACGTGGCCCGACGGCAAGACCATTGAGGACGTGATCGGCGAGCTCGACGCGATGGTGCAGTTCCCGGGCCTCACCAACGCCTGGACCATGCCGATCAAGACACGGCTGGACATGCTCGCCACGGGGATCAAGACGCCCGTCGGCATCAAGCTCATGGGGGACGACCTCACGGTGCTCTCGGAGGTCGGCCAGCAGATGGAGGCCGTCATCGGAGGCCTCCCTGACACGCTGTCGGTGTACAGCGAGCGGGTCGTCGGCGGGAACTTCATCGACATCGACATCGACCGGCAGGAGGCGGCTCGCTACGGGCTGACGGTCGGCGACGTCCAGGACGTGGTGAAGACGGCGCTCGGAGGGATGAACGTCACTTGGACCGTCGAGGGGCTGGAGCGCTACCCGGTCAACCTGCGGTTCCCGCGCGAGCTGCGGGACGACCTGGACAAGCTCGGCAGCGTCGCAGTCCCCACGCCCATGGGCCACACAGTGCCTTTGCGGGCAGTCTCCGACATCTCCGTCAAGAAGGGGCCTCCTGCCATCAAGAGCGAGAACGCCCGACGCACGGCCTGGATCTTCGTGGACCTGAAGACGAGCGACGTCGGCGGCTACGTCGCCCGCGCCAAGGAGGCCATCAAGGAGGTGACCCTGCCACCTGGAGTCTCGGTCGCCTGGTCCGGCCAGTACGAGTACATGGAGCGGGCCAACCAGCGCCTGGCGGTCGTGGTCCCCCTGACCCTCGCGATCATCCTCATCCTGTTGTTCGTCCACTTCGGCAACCTCGCCGAGACCTTCATCGTGCTCGGGACCCTGCCCTTCGCCCTCGTCGGTGGGATCTGGCTGCTCTGGTTCGCGGACTTCAACCTGTCCGTGGCCGTCGGGGTCGGCTTCATCGCGCTGGCCGGGCTCGCCGCGGAGACGGGCGTCGTGATGATCGTCTATCTCGACGAGGTCTGGGAGCGCTGGCTCCGCGAGGGGCGCCTGCGCACCACCGCGGACCTGGTCGCGGCGACCATCGAGGGAGCCGTCGACCGCGTGCGCCCGAAGGTGATGACCGTCGCCACCACGATCATCGGCCTGCTCCCGGTCATGCTCGGCAACGAGACGGGGACCCGCGTGATGAAGCGGATCGCGGCCCCCATGGTGGGCGGGCTCCTCAGCTCGACCGTCCTGACCCTCGTCATCGTCCCCGCGGTGTGGTTCTTGTGGCGCAAGCGGCAGCTCGCCGCCGGTGGTCGCGGGACGGCGCTTCAGCTCGAGGAGGTGGAGGCATGACCCGTAGACCCTGGCTGCTCGCGGTGGTCGTGGGCGCCATCCTCGTGCTCACCGGGCTGCACTACACCGCCGGCCACGAGCATGGCGCGACCCCCCACCACCTCTATCGGCGGCTGTACTACTTCCCAATCCTGGCCGCGGCCTGGGGATGGGGACTCCGTGGAGGACTCGCGGCCGCCGCGGCCGTCATCGCCTGCTACGTCCCCCACGCGTTCGGGCTCCTCGGCCTGCATGCAGATCCGGCGTCCACGATCGACAAGGTCGCGGAGATCCTCCTCTACTCCGCGATCGGGGGATTCGTCGGCGCCGTCGTCGACCGGGAGCGCAAAGACAAAGCCGTCCTGGTCCGGACCGTGGCGGAGCGCGACCTCAGCCTGGAGCAGCGCGACCGGAGCATCGAGGAGCGAGACCAGGGCCTCCGGGAGCGGGACGAGGCGCTCGCTCAACTCCGGGAGGCGCAGGCGGTGCTCGTCCAGGCGGAGCACCAGGCGGCGATGGGGTTCCTCACCGCGGGGCTCGCTCACGAGATCAGGAACCCACTCGGCTCGATCCGAGGGGCGGCCGAGCTGCTCGCTCTCCAACACGAAGACGAGGCAACCGAGCAGATCACGGGGCTGCTCGTTCGGGAGACGGAGCGCCTCGATGGGGTGCTGACCCGGTTCCTGACCTTCGCGGGGTCCGAGCGATCCGACCATGAGCCGACGTCCCTGACGGCGCTCGCGGACGAGGTCGTCGAGCTCGTCCGCGCGGAGGCCGGACAGCGGGGCATCCAGGTCAGCCACATCCGCTGCTCCGCCGTCCCCACCGTGCTCCTCGACGCCGCGTCCCTCCGCCAGGCGCTGCTCAACCTGATCCTGAACGCGATGCAGGCACAGGACACAGGAGGGCAGGTGCGGGTCATCAGCGGACTCGACGACGACGGAGGCGCCCGGCCTCTCTTCTTGAGGGTCGAGGACGCCGGCCCGGGAGTCCCCGACGCGGAGCGGAGCACCGTGTTCCACCCCTACTACACCACCCGACCCGGCGGGACCGGAGTCGGGCTGGCGGTCAGTCGGCGGGTCGTCACGGAGCAGAACGGGACGATCGAGGTCGGAGACTCGGCGCTGGGAGGCGCCAGGTTCGAGGTCCGCCTCCCGCTCGGCGCCCCCCGGGACGGCCAGGACGCAGGGTTCGAGGAGGATCGACAGTGACCAACAAGCAAACTCATGTCGTCCTCGTCGACGACGACGCCGGACTGCGGGAGATCACCACCCTGCAGCTCGAGAGCGCCGGGTTCCGCGTGACCGCCTGTCCTGGTGGGGCTGAGGGGATCAGCGCCCTGGAGGACCACCTCCCGGACGTGCTGCTGACCGACCTGAAGATGCCGGGCATCGGCGGGATGCAGGTGCTCGCCGCCGCGCGACGTCTGGATCCCGAGCTGCCCGTCATCGTCCTCACCGCCTTTGGCTCCGTGGACACCGCGGTCGCCGCGATGCAGGCGGGGGCTCACGACTACCTCACCAAGCCCGTCGCCCGGGACGCCCTCCTCATGAAGGTGCGACGCGCCGCGGACCACCGGCGAGTCCTGCGGGAGAACAGCGCCCTGCGCTCCCAGGTCGAGGCCAGCGGCAAGCGGCCCATGCTCATCGCGTCGCCGGAGATGGAGCGCCTGATGGACCAGGTGCGGCGCGTGGCCGGGGCCGACCTGCCGGTGCTGCTCCAGGGCGAGTCCGGCACGGGCAAGGAGCTGGTCGCCCGGGAGCTGCATCGGCAGAGCGAGCGCGCGGCGGGACCCTTCATCGCGGTCAACTGCGCCGCGATCCCGTCCGAGCTCCTCGAGGCGGAGCTGTTCGGGCACACCAGGGGAGCGTTCACCGGCGCCACCCGGTCCCGTGAAGGCCGGTTCCGGGCCGCGGGAGGAGGGACGCTGCTGCTGGACGAGATCGGCGACCTGCCCGCGGAGCTCCAGCCCAAGCTGCTCCGCGTCCTGCAGGAGCGGGTGGTGGAGCCGGTGGGGGCCGAGCGTCCCGTGCCGGTCGACGTGCGAATCATCGCTGCGTCCCACCGGGATCTGGGGCAGCTCGTCGGCGAGGGCGCGTTCCGCGAGGATCTGTACTACCGCCTCGCCGTGCTGCCGCTCCGCATCCCGCCTCTCCGGGAGCGCCGGGCGGACATCGTCCCGCTGTTCGAGCTGTTCCTCACGAGTCAGGCGGCCCGAGGTGGCCGGACGCTGCGCATCAGCAAGGAGGCGGCGGCCGAGCTTCGGGGGCGCCCCTGGCCGGGCAACGTGCGCGAGCTGGAGAACATGGCCCGCCGCATCGCTCTCCTTGCGCCCGGGCCCGTGGTCCAACGGGACGACCTCCCGCCGGCCCTGACCGTGACCGGACAGGCGGTGGCCGCGGTGGGAGCGCGCGTCCTCTCCGTGTCGCTGTCCGAGGAGCCGTGGGAGGTCCACCTCCCCCGTGGCGGGCTGCCGCTGCCAGAGCTCGAGCAGCGCGTCGTGGAGGAGGCGATCCGCGTCCATGCCGGCAACAAGAGCGCTGCCGCGCGGTACCTCGGGATCCCCCGGCACGTGCTCCTGTACCGCATCGAGAAGTACGCGATCGATGTGGACGAGCTGGACGCGCTCTGATTGACGCGATCAGAGTGGAGGTGGCGACACGAGCAGGCCCCGGCCCGCGCTGACGATCAACACCTGGTCCCCAAACCTCGCCATCGACGGGAACCCGGCGCTGCGGCTCGCCTCCGTCTCACCGAGCTCCGTCGGGACGCCGAGGCCGTCCGCGGTCACCGAGCGACCCATCAGCTTCGCGACGTCGCCGACCTTCTCCACCCAGACCACCACCACCCGGTCATCCAGAGCCAGCGCCGCCGTCCGGCCGAGGACACCGTCTCCGGATGCGAGGTCTTCGACGCCGCTCCACGCGGACCCATCCACGGTGCGCGCGACGCGGACCCGCGGTCCGCCCGCCTCGGTGTACCAGGAGGCGACGGCGCCAGCACCAAGCGCCGCGAGGCCCGGCCCGTTGACCGGGCAGCCCCCGAACTCCCAGCCATCCTCGTGGATGCGCGCGGCTTCGCCTCCGGTACCGAGGCGCGCGGCGCTGAGATCGCGCACCTCCCCGCCGATGCGGTCCCGCCAGATGACCAGCGGGTCGCCTGAGGCCAGCACCAGCCCGTCCGTCGGACAGCAGTCGCACGTGCGGGGGTCCACGGTGACCTCGGGGGACAAGGCTCCGTCGGCGCCGAGCCTGCGGCGCAGCAGGCTGGTCTCCTCTCGGTCGGCGGCGTAGCCCCGGCCGTCGAGCCACAGGAGCTCCGTGCTGCCGTCGGCCCGGGAGAGCACCGTCGCGAAGCCGTGCTCGGTGTGTGTCTCGTCGTCATGAACCTTGAGAGGCAGGGTCCACTCGCGGCCGTCGATGGAGCGGCTGACGAACAGGTGCGTGGCGTGCCCTTCACCGACGCCCTCGAGCCAGGTCGCGATGAGCTGACCGGCGCCGGCGACGACCCGCGGCGGGTCGGCCCAGGTGCCGAGCAGCCCCGGCCGCCGGGTGACGTCGAGCTCAGGCCCCCAGCCCGCCGCCGTCCAGCGGGCGGCCCGCAGACCGCGCCCCTCCCCGTCGACGATCCAGGACAGGACGACACCCCCGGGACCGCTGGTGAGGCGGAGAGAGCCGGTGGCACCCGCGGGGAGCGGCAGCGGCGAGGCAGCGCCCGTCGGCGTCTCGGCCGGCGACGGCTCGGGGGACGGCGGCGTTGCTGAGCTCTCGGGGGCCGGGGGCTTCGCAGGGGCCGGCGCCCCAGGCCCACATCCGACGAACAAGACCCCGGCGATGAGCCAGGTCGACAGCCGCTCCATCCTCACTCCTCCACCCTGAGCACCGTCATCATCCCCTGCTCCGCGTGGGGCAAGAGATGGCAGTGGACCATCCAGTCCCCCGGGTTGTCCGCGAGCAAGCGAAGGCGCACGACCTCGCGGATGCCCACGTCGACGGTGTCCTCGAGCCGGTAGGTCGTGGCCGGCCCGGCACCGTCGGACAGGACCTCGAAGCTGTGGCCGTGGAGGTGGAACGGGTGCCGCGTGGGGGAGACGTTGCGGAGCTCGATGATGGTCTCGGCGCCGAGGCCCACCGACTCGACGGTCACGTCGGGGAAGAGCTCGCCGTTGATCATCCACTGCTCCCCGTCGCCCTGGAACACGTAGCGCAGGTCCGTGTAGCCGGGGTCCACCGGCGGAGGAGTCGCGACGAACGGCCACTCGACGGCCGCCGGAGGCGTCGGCGCTTCGGACGAGACACTGAGGACCACCTCCGCCTCTCCAGGGGCGGCGCCACCGTGGAGGGAGAAGGGCTCGGCGAACACCTGGAGATCCTCGCCCCCCACGAGCCACTCGACCTCGGCTCGGTCGCCGGGGGCGAGGAGCAACACCTCAGGCTGGGACAGGGCCGGCAGGAGGCCCTGGTCGTGGGCGATCACCCGCGCGCCCTGCCACCGGAGCGCGAGGTAGGCGATGTTGCTCGCGTTCAGGAGTCGGGCCCGGAGCGGCTGGCCTGGGGGCGCCGTGAGCACGCCACCGGCTACGCCGTTCACGAGCCAGCGGTCGGGCAGCGGATCGGCGTGGGCGTGCGCCGAGGCCGCGCCGTCGTCGTCCCCATCGTCGTGGTGCTCCCCCGCGTCGTCGAAGACGAGCACGGCGTCGGGGACCTCCGGCTCGTCGGGGTCCTCGACCACCAACACCCCGTACAGGCCCTGGTCGACCTGGGAGTCGGTGTCAAAGTGGGGATGGTACCAGAACGTCCCCGCCTGGCCGAGCGTGAAGGTGATGGTGGTGGACTCACCCGGGGCCAGAGGGTCCGCCATCCATGCGACCCCGTCCATATCCCACGGGACGTGGACGCCGTGCCAGTGGATGGTGGTCGGCGCGTCGAGATCGTTCTGCAGGTCCACGACCAGGGTGTCCCCGACTGTCGCCCGGAGGGTCGGCCCGGGGATCTGCCCGTTGTAGGCATAGCCCGCCTCCCCGTCGAGCCCCTCGGCGACGGGCGCCGCGGTGAGGCTCACGTGCAGGATGTCGTCCGCAGGGTCGAGGTCCTCCGCCTCCTCCGGGGAGACGACCTCGGCGGGGCCTGGCTCATCGGAGGGTGTTGGGTCCGATGGCGGCTCCGGATCGGTCGAGGGGCAGGCGATGAGCGAGACGGCCACGAGGGACAGGAAGCGCCTCATCGACTCACCTCCTGCACGACGACGTCCACGGGGTCCCAGCCCCGCTCGCGAGCGAGCTCCAGCGGCCACTGGCGGTAGAGGAGGCGCGCCGTGGCCACGGGGGCGGCGCAGGGCGCCTCGAAGGTCCACGCGCCGGTCCACGACGCGGCGGGCATCAGGCGGTTGTCGCTCGCCACGTCGACCGCGAGGAAGTGCGGCACGTTCCGAGCTCCGTCGGGACCGACGAGCACCCGCGCGAAGGCATGGCCCGCGCTCCCGGCGAGCGCGTCCATCGGAGAGCTGGCTGTGGTGTCCGCAGGCTCGCCGAGCCAGGCGACGTCGCCTGGCGGGAGGGGCGCGTCGAAGGTCGCGACGTCGCCGGCCATCGCGATGATGGTCGCCTCGCCGACCACGTTCTCGACGGGCAGGCCCTTCTGGGCCGCGGTGAAGGTGCCGTCCCCGAACGGACCGAAGCCGGCGTCGTCATGCCAGGTCCCGGGCCGCGCCACGACCCGCACGACCATGCCTTCGCTCGCCCCGGGCCAGATTGTCCAGTCCTCCCCGGCCTCCTTGCGGGCGATGGCCCCGCCGAGGTCGCTCAGGGCGAAGCCGGAGGTCGGCCGGAGCGGGGTGGCGTCGCAGGTCGCCTCGACGACGAGCACCATCGCGCGGAGAGGTTCTCCGGTGGGGATGGCGTGCCCGGCGCCGACGTTGGTCACGGTCGCGGTCGCCGTCAGGGTTCCCCCGTCGAGCTCCGTCACGAGATCGACCGCGGCAGACAGGGCGAGCATCTCGCCTACGCCGTCTCGCGGGCCGTCGAAGGTGTGGTGGCGTACGGCGCCCGGCGGCCGCTCCCAGCCGGGCACCAGGCCCGGATCGAGGTCGAGGCGGGTGAGGTCCGCTGAGTTCCCGGCGTCCGGATCGGGGGGCATGTGGCAGGCCTGGCAGGGGGCCCCCGGGGACAGCGGCCCCGCGAGCCACTCGGCGTACGTCGTGTGGATGGGCAGGGTGCCGTCGGGCCAGCGAGTCGCGTCGATGGCCTGGCCTGGAACCAGGACCTCCTGGCGCAGCTCGTGGCAACCGGCGCACAGCGTGGCGTCGCGGAAGTGGTCCCGGGGGACCGCGCCCATCACTCCGCTGCCGACGTCGTCGTAGGGCCCGAACACCAGCGGGAACTCGGGGAAACCGAAGGCCCCGGGCTCGGAGGGGCGCAGCATGTGGAGCGCGCCGCCCGTGCCCGGGGCGGCGGCCAGATCCACGGACTCGACTCGGTGGCAGACGTCGCAGTGGACTCCGTAGTCGTAGGCATGCCCCTCGGCCTCCAACAGGTCACGCCCGCCGAGCTGGCCCTCGATCCCGGGCGCGTGGCAGTCGGCGCAGGCACCGAAGACCGTCGCCTCCTCGCACGGCCCGTCGCAGTCGTTGAGCTCCTGGAGCGCGCCCGCCCCGAGGAAGCAGCGCTCGCCGGCCCCTCCGCCCGGCAAGGGCGCCTCGAGCCAGTCCCCCCCGGCTTCGGCGCAGGCGGTGGCGTCCGTGTGGGCAGCGGCGGCGCCGGCGTACAGATCCTGCACCTGCGGATCCCGCGCCGAGTGACGGTGCGCGCTGTCGACCCAGTCCTCGTTGAGCGTGATGTGGCAGTGGGCGCAGACCGCTGTGGTCTCGCGGCGGTCCGGCTCGCCGGGATCGCGGAAGACGTAGCCCTCGTTGTCCGAGGCGTCGAAGGAGGTCAGCTCGATCGTCAGGGGGGCGTCGAGGTCGTCCTCGTCGATCTCAGCGACCCCGGTGCGCGCCGAGTCGGTGGACGCGAGGACCCAGAGCTCGGCCGGAAGGGTGAGATCGATGGAGACGGTGGCCTCGCCGGAGGCGTCCGTCGCCCAGCGACCGGGCAGCCCGCCCTGCATCACGGCTACTCCCTCTGCAGGGTCCCCGTCGAGCGTGACGCTGACGACCACGTCGAGGGTGGTCAGCACCGCCGGGGTCGGCTCCGGGGTAGCGGAGTCGTCGTCGTCCTCCACCGTGGGGCACCCGGCGAGCACGAGGGCGGCCAGCGCTGCGAGGACGCCGGACATCGTCAAAGAGAGAGGGGAAGGCACGAAGGGAGCGTGCCCCGGCGGCGAGATGGGCGCAAGCCCCCGAAAAGACCGAGGAATAGTCCCCACATTCGGCGAGAATTGCCCGGCAGCTGTGGCCTCTCCCGGGACCGGAGGAGCCGGCCGGCTGCACCTCGCGGGTCCTGGCATGCAGACTGCATCCTTCGACGTAGTCCGTCCGAACCTGGACATCGATCTTGGAGCCTACATGCGCGCGTTCGTTCTCCTTCTCACTCTCCTCCTCACCGCCTGTGGAGGCACCTCGGAGCCTGCAGGTGCCACGTCTTCGCCTACCACCGCGACCAACGGCCACAACCACGGAGCTGCAGGCGGGAGCCACGATCACGCGGGCGAGGCGGACGGCGGCTACGCCTGCCCGATGCATCCCGAGGTGAAGGGGAAGAAGGGCGATCGGTGCTCCAAGTGCAACATGTTCCTCACCAAGGGCGGCAAGGAGATGGGCGCAGACGGCCACGAGGGTGACGGCTCACACGACCACTCGAAGCACGGTGAGGGCCACGACGAAGGCGACGCCGCAGCCGCGGACTTCTACTGCCCCATGCACCCCGAGGTCACCTCGAAGGAGGCGGGCCAGCGGTGCGGCAAGTGCAACATGTTCCTCGTGAAGCCCGGCGACGAGGCAAGTCACACCGGCGGGTGAGGCCGCGCGCCAGCCCTGGCGCGGTTTGTTGCGAACAGAGGGCGGCCCATCCAAGGAGGACCCGTGACCGCATCCCGAAGAGACTTCCTGTCCGTTGTCGCGGCGAGCTCCGCTGCCACCTGCCTCGGAGGCCTGAGCGGGTGCGCCGTTCGTCTCTCCGGTACGTACGCCATGGGGAACGTCGCCGATGTCGCAGTCGGCGGGGTCCTCACCATCGCGGACACGCCGCTAGCGGTGTTCCGGGACGCCGAGGGCCTGTGGGCGACGACGACGATCTGCACCCACCTCCAGTGCGACATGCTCGTGGACGGGTCGGTCTCGGCGGACGAACAGGTCTGCGACTGCCACGGCTCCGTCTTCACGGGCGACGGGGACGTCGTCCAGGGACCGGCCACGGCGCCGCTGGACAACTTCGCGGTCAGCGTGGACGGGGAGGGCGAGATCGTCGTCGACGCGGATGCGTTGGTGGACGCGGGGACCAGGACCGTGCTCCCGTAGCGATGGCGGGGTCTGACTCACCGTCTCGGGGGCTCGCGGCGCGAGTCACCGAGCCCGAGCTGTACGACGCCCTCGCGATGCGGGAGCGTGGGGCACAGGACCTGCCGCTCTGGCAGTTTCTCGCTTCCCAGGTGGGCGAGCCAGTCCTCGAGCTGGGGGCGGGCACGTGCAGGGTCCTGGCTCCCTTGCTGGAGTCGGGGATCGATGCCTACGGGCTGGAGTCGAGCACCGCGCGAGCGGCCAGCGGGAGGGCCCGGCTTCGCGCGCGCGGGCTGGACCCGAGCCGGCTGATCCTGGGTGACGCCAGGCGTTGGGAGGCGAGCGCTCCGCTCTCCCTCGTGCTCGCGACGTTCAACTTCCTCGCTCTGTTCGACGATGACGCCGTCGGCGACGTGCTCAGCGCGAGCTACGCCAACCTCCGACCCGGCGGCGTCTTCGCGCTCGAGGCCCAGATCTGGCCCACACCAGCCCTGAAGGAAACCTGGAAGGACGCCGACCCCTCCGCGCTTGTCGTCGGGGATCAGACGGTCGAGTACGTCGAGACCGTCAGCTGGCCGCGAGGGCACACACTGCGGACTCGTCGGCGCTACCGCTTCTCGGACGGCTCTTCGAGGACGCTGGTCCAGGACCTTCACACACGACCGATCCCGGCGCTGCGACGTGCTCTGCGCTCCGCGGGGTTCGAGCTCCTGTCTCCGGTTCTGGACGAGCACGGGCAGCCACCATCCGAGGAGAGCCGACTGGTGTTCTTGCGCGGGAGGCGCTGACCTGGCCGACGACCTGAACGCGCTTAGAACGGGGTGTCGTCCTCGATCCACTCGACGAGCGTCCACCGTTCGTCCTCGGTAGGGAACGGACCGTTGCCGATCGGGAACCACCCGGGCGGATGCTCGCCCTCGCAGTTGTCGAGCTCTTCGGGGGCCACTCCACACCGGATCGAGTTCGGGCGCGAGCCGGCGGTCACGACGTCGTAGTCACCGTAGTCCGCCGACGCTTGTCCCCCGGGGCTGTGGCAGGACACGCAGTACTCGGCGAAGAACTCTTCGGCGAAGTTCGTCCACGTGACGCCTTCATCCACCTCTTCGGGCGTGGTCGCGTCTTCGTCATCCACCGATGTCGGGGGGCAGCCTCCGAGCAGGGCAACGGAGGCGAAAAGGATGCAGGCCCGGGTCATCTGCGCCTCCTGAGCAGGGGCGCCGCCAGGAGCACGAAGACGGCCGGGTTCGCGGTCGACGAGGCGGAGACCGAGCAGCCCTGCTTCTTGGCTGGCGGCGGTCCGTGGTCGTCACCACCGGGCCCGTGGGGATTGGTATCTCCGCTGTAGGTGACCCGGTGGCGGACGATCGGGCCGTCATCGGGGGAGGCCGCGTTCACCGCGAGCGGGGAGCCCAGGGCGAGCGTGAGCAGGACGAGGAAGGGTGCGATTCGCATGGCGAGAGAAGGTGCAAGTCGCAGGCCAGGAGGGGCGTCGCCTGGGCCAGGGGTGTCTGCCGCAGCGCCCGTGGGGCGCCAGAGAGACCCCTGGGACAGACCGGCGCCACTCGCCCCGAGCACGATGGAGAATAGTCAGTGATCCCGCAGAGGATTCACCGACGCTCATCTCCTCAGTCGCCCGCCTTGAGCAGCGGCTCGATCAACGCCCGAAGCTCGTCCTCGGTTCCCGGCGGCGCGCCGATGACAGTTCGCCGAATGACTCCGTCGCGGTCGACGATCAGACTCGTCGGCGTCTTCTTCTGCTTGTTGTAGACGTCCACCACCTTCCCCTCGGGGTCCATCAGCGCTGCGCCGCCGAAGCGGATGCGCTTCATCTGGGAGGCTGCGCGGCTCTGTCCCTTCGGGGGATCGATGTTGACCGCGACGAGGCGGAATCCCCGGTCTGCGTACTCCTGACGCAGCGCCTCGAGGCGAGGGAGCTCTTCGAGGCAGCAGGCGCACCAGGTGGCCCAGAACACCACCATCAGGACGTCGCGTCCGATCCACTCGCCGACGTCGACCCGCTGGCCCTCGACGTCCAGTAGCGAGAACGGCGCCAGCTTCCTCTCCGAGGCCGCAGTCCGGAGCAGGGGGAGGAGGGCCGTTCCCATGGCGCCCACGAGGAACGCGCGGCGTGTAGTCAGAGGGAGCGTTCGGCGCATTGGATCTCCTGGGTCGACAACAGCTTCGCTGCTGGACGCTACGACCAGCAAGACTCGCGCCAACCGATGACGTGTGGCACGCGCCTTGCGACGTCTCCGGCCGAAGACCGAGCCATCGGAGGACCCATGAGCGACGAACACGATCACTCCGCACACCAGCACCACGGCCGCGATCACTCCGCGTGCGAGCACCACGGCCACGACCACTCGACCCATGAGTCCCGCGCGCCCGCCTCACCGACAGATCAGGCCACCGGTGAGTGGACCTGCCCCATGCACCCGGAGGTGCGCGCGTCGGGTCCCGGCGCGTGCCCCAAGTGCGGGATGGCCCTGGAGCCGGTCACGGTCTCCATCGACGACGCGGAGTCGGCCGAGCTGACCGACATGACCCGCCGTTTCTGGTGGAGCGCGGCGCTGACCATCCCGCTGATGTTCATCGCCATGGGCGACCTGCTCCCCGGCAAGCCGGTCAGCCAGCTGATCGGCTCCCACGCCCTGCGCGGCTGGATCGAGCTCGTCCTTGGGACGCCGGTGGTGCTCTGGGGTGGCTGGCCGTTCTTCGAGCGGTTCTGGCTGTCGCTGGTCAACCGGTCCCTGAACATGTTCACCCTGATCGGCCTCGGCACCGGCGTCGCCTGGGTCTACTCGGTCGTGGCCACGGCCGCGCCCGGGCTGTTCCCCGCGTCGTTCCGGGGAGAGGCCGGCGACGTCGCCGTCTACTTCGAGGCGGGCGCCGTGATCGTCACCCTCGTGCTGCTCGGCCAGGTGATGGAGCTCCGGGCGCGCAACCAGACGAGCGCGGCGATCAAGATGTTGCTCGGCATGGCGCCCAAGACGGCGCGCCGCATCGCTGAGGACGGCACCGAGGAGGACGTGCCTCTCGAGCACGTCGCCATCGGAGACCGCCTGCGGGTCCGTCCCGGCGAGAAGGTGCCGGTGGACGGCGAGGTGATCGAGGGCGGCTCCTCCGTGGACGAGTCGATGGTCACCGGGGAGCCCATTCCCGTGCGGAAGGAGGCGGGCGACCCCGTGATCGGGGCGACCGTGAACGGGACGGGAGGCCTGGTGATCGAGGCCACGCGCGTGGGCTCGGACACGCTGCTGTCCCAGATCGTCCACATGGTCGCCGAGGCCCAGCGCTCGCGCGCGCCCATCCAGAAGCTCGCGGACATCGTCGCCGGATGGTTCGTCCCCGCGGTCGTCATCATCTCGGTGGTCACGTTCATCGTGTGGGGGATCTGGGGCCCCGAGCCCGCCATGACCTACGCCCTCATCAACTCGGTGGCGGTGCTGATCATCGCCTGCCCCTGTGCTCTGGGCCTCGCGACGCCCATGTCGATCATGGTCGCCACGGGCAAGGGCGCGACCGCCGGGGTGCTCTTCAAGGACGCCGAAGCGATAGAGGTCACGCGCAAGGTGGATGTCCTCGTGGTGGACAAGACCGGGACCCTGACCGAGGGGCGCCCGGCGCTCACCGCCGTCCGACCGACGTCGATGCCCGAGGACGACTTCCTCCGCCTCGCCGCTGCATTGGAGCGTGGCTCCGAACACCCCCTCGCCGAGGCCATCGTCCGGGGCGCCGAAGAGCGGGGGCTCGAGCTCGCCGAGCCCGCAGACTTCACGTCGGTGACCGGCAAGGGCGTGCAAGGGACCGTCGAGGGACGCCCCGTCGCTCTGGGGAACCTCGCGATGATGGAGGCGCTGGGCCACGGCGTGGACGACCTGGCAGCCATCGCGGAGGAGCTTCGCCGCGAAGCGCAGACGGCCATGTTCGTCGCCATCGACGGCGCCCCCGCCGGGGTCCTCGGGGTCGCCGACCCCATCAAGGAGAGCACCCCCGAGGCGATCGCGGCGCTGCACGGCGAGGGGCTCCGGATCGTGATGCTGACGGGGGACAGCCGCACCACCGCGGAGGCCGTCGCGAAGAAGCTGGGCCTCGACGAGGTCATCGCCGACGTGCTGCCCGAAGACAAGGTCGCCGCCGTCAAGCGCCTCCAAAGCGAAGGGGCCGTCGTCGCGATGGCAGGCGACGGCATCAACGACGCGCCGGCGCTCGCTCAGGCCCACGTGGGCATCGCGATGGGCACCGGGACCGACGTCGCGATGGAGTCGGCGGGCGTCACCCTGGTGAAGGGCGACCTGCGAGGCATCGTGCGGGCGCGGCGGCTCAGCCGAGCGACGATGGCGAACATCAAGCAGAACCTGTTCTTCGCCTTCGTCTACAACGCGCTGGGCGTTCCCGTCGCGGCCGGGGTCCTCTACCCGGCGTTGGGGATCCTGCTGAGCCCAATGTTCGCCGCGGCGGCGATGAGCTTCAGCTCGGTGAGCGTGATCCTGAACGCCCTCCGGCTTCGAGGGACGCGCCTCTGATCGCTCCCTCGCCCCGAGGTTTCTCGTGGACGCCCCTTGACCTTCCAGCGACTGGAAGCCCGAGGCTCCCCGTGTCCCGCCTGAACGGCGGACGGAGGACACGCCATGGAGACGATTCGACTGCAACTCGAGGGGATGACCTGCGCGGCCTGCGCCGTGCGGGTCGAGAAGGTGCTGAAGAGGCAGGACGCGGTGGCCGCCGTCCAGGTGAACTTCGCCACCGAGACCGCGACCCTCGCCCTCACCGAGGACCTCGACCCGGCGGCGCTGCTCGCAGCGGTTCGAGCCGCGGGCTTCGAGGCCACCGTCGCCTCACACGACGCCGACGCCCGGGAGGTGCGCGCCGCGGCCGCTCAGCGAGCGGATCACCGGCGCCTGGCCACGCTCGTCGCCTCGGCCCTGCTCACCGCGCCGCTGGTCCTGCCCATGCTGCTCGCGCCCTTCGGAGCCCACGTTGTCGTGCCCGGTTGGGCGCAGCTGGCTCTCGCCACGCCCGTGCAGCTCGTCGCTGGCGCGCGCTTCTACCGGGGAGCGCTCGGCGCGCTGCGCGCGGGCTCCGCCAACATGGACGTCCTCGTCGCGCTGGGCACCACCGCGGCCTACGGGCTGTCGGTCGCGATGTTCCTCGCTGGAGAGTCCCACCTCTACTTCGAGGCCAGCGCGGCGGTGATCACGCTGGTCCTCCTGGGCAAGTGGATGGAGGCGCGGGCGAAGCGGCGGGCGGCCTCGGCCGTGGAGGCGCTGCTCGGGCTCCGCCCCCGCACAGCGCGCGTGCTGCGGGGCGGTCACCTCGTGGAGGGAGTCCCCGTCGAGGCGCTCTCGATCGAGGACGTGGTCGTGGTCCGGCCCGGGGAGTCCCTGCCGGTCGACGGCGTGGTGGTCTGGGGCCAGACCGAGATCGACGAGTCCCTGATCACCGGGGAGTCCCTCCCCGTGCCCCGCGGTCCTGGGGACGAAGTGGTCGGAGGGTCCCTGAACGGGAGCGGCCTCGTCCACGTCCGCACGAAGCGGGTCGGTGACGAGTCGACGCTGTCGCGGATCACGCGGCTCGTCGAGGCCGCCCAGGCGAGCCGCGCGCCGATCCAGGCGACCGTGGATCGGATCTCGGCCGTCTTCGTGCCGCTGGTCGTGCTGCTCGCCCTGGTGGCCTTCGGTGGCTGGATCGGCGTGGGTGCGACGGTCTCCGAGGCGATGATCGTCGCCGTCTCCGTCCTCGTGATCGCGTGCCCCTGCGCCCTCGGTCTCGCGACCCCGGCGGCGTTGATGGTGGGCGCGGGCGTCGCCGCGAGGAGCGGAGTGCTGGTCGAGGACGCCGAGGCGTTCGAGGCAGCGCGGGAGGTCGACGTCGTGGTCTTCGACAAGACCGGCACCCTCACGGAGGGGCGCCCCGAGGTCACGCGGCTCGTCGCCGGCCAGCCCTTGCGGATGCTCGCCCTCGCCGCCGCTGCCGAGTCGGGCTCCGAGCACCCCCTCGCCGGTGCGCTGCTGCGCGAGGCCGAGCGCCGGTCCCTCGCGTTGCCCGCCCTGGAGTCCTTCGAGGCGTCCCCGGGGCGCGGTCTCGCGGCCCGCGTCGAGGGAGCCTCGCTCCGGGTGGGGAGTCGCCGGTGGATGGGCGAGGGCGGCTACGACACCGCCCCGTGGGAGGCGGAGGCCGAGGAGGAGGAGGCCCGCGGTCGGTCCGTCATCTGGGTCGCTGCGAACGACGAGATCCTCGGGTTCGTGGCAGTCGGCGACCGGCTTCGCCCCGACAGCCGCGAGGTGATCGACGGCCTCCGGCGCCGCGGCGTGGAGCCGGCCATCGCCACTGGGGACAACCACCGCACGGCAGCCTGGGTCGCGGCGGAGCTAGGCGTGGACCTCGTGCGCGCCGAGCTGCTCCCGGAGGACAAGGCGGCCTGGATCCGCGAGCTGGAGGGCGCAGGGCGCGTCGTCGCGATGGTCGGGGACGGGGTCAACGACGCACCGGCCCTCGCCGCGGCCCGGGTGGGCGTCGCGATGGGGACCGGCTCGGACGTGGCCCTCCGGACCGCCGGCGTCACCCTGGCCCGCCCCGAGCCGCGCCTGGTGCTCGCAGCGCTCGACATCTCGCGCGCGACGACGCGGACCCTCCGCCAGAACCTCTTCTGGGCGTTCGTATACAACGTGGTGGGGCTGCCGCTGGCGGCCTTCGGGCTGCTCACGCCGATGATGGCGGGAGGGGCGATGGCGCTGTCGAGCGTCAGCGTCCTGGGCAACGCGTTGCGCCTGCAGCGGTGGAGGGAGACGGCATGAACATCGGCGAGACAGCGCGGGTCACGAAGGTCCCCGCGAAGACCATCCGGTACTACGAGACCATCGGCCTGATCCCGGCGCCGGGCCGCACGGAGAGCGGCTACCGGGTGTACGACCACCGGGCCATCGCTCAGCTCCGGTTCGTGCGACGCGCGCGGGACCTCGGGTTCTCCCTGAAGGAGGTGGGGGAGCTCCTCGGCCTGTGGTCGGACGAGGAGCGCGAGGCGCGAGAGGTGCGCGCCCTGGCGCAAGCGCACCTCAGCTCCGTCGAGCGGCGCATCGCCGAGTTCGAGGCGCTCCGGCGAACGCTGGTCCACTTGATCGACAGCTGCGAAGGGGACGAGCGGCCCGAGTGCCCGATCCTCGATGACCTGGCCCGAACCGGGCCTCCACACGAAGGAGTGAGACGATGAGCGGAACGACGACCTACAACGTGGTGGGAATGACCTGCGGAGGATGCGCCAAGGGGCTCGCCGGAGCCTTGCGCGGGGCCGGGATCGACGCGGAGGTGGACTTCCGGGCCGGCACCGCGACGGTCGCGGGATCCACACCTGCCGACGCGGTGCGCGCGGCCGTGGAAGGCGCAGGGTTCGAGTACGCCGGGGTCGAGGCGTCGGGGGGCTCTGAGGAGGAGTGAGCGACCGGGGCGGGGCGCTCAGTGTTCGTGGCCGCCCTCGTTCTCATCGCCGACGACGCCCAGGGTGACGTCGAGGAACGACAGCAGATGGGCGATCTCGTGGTCGCTCAGCCGGTCCCCGAACGACGGCATGTCGTGAAGGCCGTCAACGACGATCTCGACGAGCCTCTCCTCGGTCCGGGTGATCTCCAGCAGGCCGATCTCGGTGCCACCGCTACCGTCGACGCCGTGGCAACTGGAGCAGTGGATGGACCACAGCTCCTCTCCCGCGGCCACCTCTCCCTCGAGCGAGAGGACCTCCGTGATCCGGGCCTGTGTGGCTGGTGACACGCACCCGGCGATGAGAGTGAGGACGACGGTGGCGAGGAACGGGCGCATGGATACTCCGCTGCGGACAACCCGCGGGCGCGCCAGGGTAGCGGTCGGCCTGGCGTCGGCAATCGCTCTCCTTCCAGGACGGGCAGCGGGGCCTGGCTGCCTCGGAGGTCGACCGTGAGCGCGCCCCGCCTCGGACTTCGGGAGAACCTGGCCCAGTTCTCCCTCCTCGTAGTGGTCAACGCCTTCGTCGGGGCGATGGTCGGGATGGAGCGCAGCATCCTGCCGGCGATCGCGGAGGAGGAGTTCGACCTCGTCGCCCGGACGGCGGTCCTCTCCTTCGTCGCGGTCTTCGGGGTCACGAAGGCGCTGACCAACTACGTCGCTGGTCGATGGTCCGATCGCTTCGGTCGGAAGCCCGTGCTCGTGGCCGGCTGGCTCGTGGCGGCGCCGGTGCCGTTCTTGCTGATGTGGGCCCCGTCGTGGTCCTGGATCCTGGCCACCAACGTCCTGCTGGGCGTGAGTCAGGGACTCACCTGGTCGACGACCGTGATCATGAAAATCGACCTCGCTGGACCGAAGGACCGCGGCCTCGCGATGGGCCTGAACGAGTTCGCCGGGTACTTCGCGGTCGCGGGGTCCGCCCTGGCGACGGGCTTCATCGCGGCGGAGGTCGGTCTCCGCCCCGAGCCCTTCGCGCTGGGCATCGGCTTCGTGGCGATCGGCGCGGCACTCTCGGTGTTCGCCGTGCGCGAGACCAGCCACCACGTGCGCCGGGAGTCCCAGCTCGCGCGGGGTTCGTCGAGCACCCAGCCGCAAGAGGACCTGCTGTCGCCGCGCGAGGTGGTCGCCCGCACGAGCTTCACTGACCCCGACCTCTCCTCGGTGAGCCAGGCCGGGATGGTGAACAACCTGAACGACGGGATGGCCTGGGGCCTGTTTCCGCTGGTCTTCGCGGCGGCGGGGATGACGCTCGCGCAGATCGGGACCCTGGCCGCCGTCTATCCCGCGGTCTGGGGCCTCGGGCAGCTCTTCACTGGAGCCTGGTCCGACCGCGTCGGGCGCAAGGGCCTGATCGTCGCAGGGATGTGGACTCAGGCGCTCGGCATCGTCGGAATCGCCTTTGGGTCGGCGTTCGCACAGTTCACCACCGGGGCGGCGCTCCTCGGCCTCGGGACCGCGATGGTCTACCCGACGCTCCTCGCGGCGATCGGCGACGTCGCCCACCCGAGCTGGCGCGCTTCCTCGGTCGGTGTCTACCGACTGTGGCGTGACATGGGCTACGCCGTCGGCGCGTTGCTCGCGGGCGCCGTCGCTGACGCCTTCGGGCTGACGGCCGCGACCTGCACGGTTGCGGCGCTGACGTTCGCGTCAGGGGCTGCGGTCGCGGTGCGGATGCGCGAGACGCTGGAGACTGACGCGCAGTCGCGGGACGACTGATCTGAGCCCCCTTCGCGGACTGAATTCAGGCTCGCCGGTCGACTTCGTCACCAACATCTTCCCCGCCTACCTGGTGAGGACCTGGGGTCATGAGGGACAACGTGACGTGTGAGACCCCGGCGTCACGAAGCCGGGCGGCTACTTGCTCCTTCACCCGAAGCGCGGCCTCCAACTCCATCGGCTCGACAACCAGGTCAGCCGTCAGCACGTGACGGTCGCCGTCGAGCGACCACAGGTGCACATGCTGGACGGCCACCACACCGGGGACATCCGCCGCTTCATCGCAGACGGCCTGTCCATCGACGCCGTCGGGCACCCCCTGAAGGAACAGCCTCATCGTAGAGCGGAGGTTGCGTGTTGCGTTCCAGGCCACCCAGACGGTGATGGCGATCGAGAGCAGCGGGTCGAGGAGCGGGAGCTCGGCGAGCAACATCACGACGCTGACGATCAGGACGGCGACCCACCCGAGGACGTCCTCCAGGAGGTGGAGCCGGACGACGCGCTCGTTGAGCGAGCTGCCGTGCCCCACACGGAGCGCCGCCACCCCGTTGACCGCGACACCGAGCACCGCGAGCGCCAGCATCCCCGACGCATTTGGAGTCGGCGGATCCAGCAGCCGAGGGACCGACTCGGCGAGCACGACCAGCCCCCCCGCGAGGAGCACGATCGCGTTGACGGCTGCGGCGACCAGCGAGAGGCGGCGGTACCCGTAGGTGAACGTGCCGTTCACCGACCTCTTCGACGCGCCCTCCATGGCCCAGGCGAACGCGAGCGCGAGGCTGTCGCCGAGGTCGTGGAGAGCGTCGGCGGCGATGGCGGTGCTGTTGGTCAGCCACGCGCCCACGAGCTCGATGAGGGCGAACGCCAGGTTGAGAGCGAAGACGAGCCCCAGCCGTCCGCTGGAGTCTTCGTGGTGGTGCGGGTGGTGGTGTCCTTGGGACATGGCTCCTCAGTGGCCGATGCACGCCGGGGCGATGCATCGGGTCGTGGGCTCAACGGGAGTCGGGCCCGGATTGGTCCTGCGGTACCGCAGGATCGAACCAGGGGTAGACCACGGGCAACACGAGCAACGTGAGCGCGGTGCAGGTCAGAAGTCCTCCGATCACGACGGTCGCAAGGGGCCGCTGCACCTCGGCGCCCGCGCTCGTCGCCAGGGCCATGGGGACGAACCCCAGAATGTCGGTCAGCGCCGTCATCAGGACCGCGCGGAGGCGGATCTCCGCGGCCTGCTTGGCCGCCGCGCTCGGCGAGGCCCCTGCGTCCCGACGCGCCACCGCGTACGACACCAACACGACCCCGTTGAGGACGGCGATCCCGAACAACGCGATGAAGCCAACCCCGGCGGAGATGGACAGCGGGTAGCCGCGGAGCGCGAGGGCGAACAGCCCCCCCGTCGTCGCCAGGGGGACGTTCAGGAAGATGAGAATGGCGAGCTTCACGGAGCCGAACGCCTGATAAAGCAGGACGAAGATGAGGATGAGCGCGAGCGGGACGAGGACCGCGAGGCGCGCGGCGGCCGCCTCGAGGTTCTCGAACTGTCCGCCCCAGTGGACGCGCCACCCGGGGGGGAGCTCGACCTCCTGGTCGACCCGCGCGCGCGCCTCCGCCACGAACGAGGCCAGGTCGCGGCCGCGCACGTTCGTCTCCACGTTGATGCGCCGACTGATCGCCTCGCGACTGATCTGCGCGGGCCCGTCCTCGAACCGGATCTCCGCGAGCTGTCCCAAGGGGACCATGGCCCGCCGTCCACCAACCTCCGGCAGCGCCACCCGCAGGTCAGCGATCCGCTCGGGGTCGTCTCGGACGCCCTCGTCGTAGCGCACCAGGAGGGGGAAGCGCTGCTGGCCCTCTACGATCGTCCCGGCGCGGATGCCGCCGATTGCCTGGACGACGTCGAGGACGTCGTCGGCGTTGAGTCCGTGACGCGCCACCGCCTGACGGTCGATGATCACCCGCTGGAGCGGAAGCCCGATCGTCTGCTCCGCCTTGACCTCGGCGGCACCGGGCACGGTGGACACGACCGCCGCGACCTCGTCGGCGACCCGCTTGAGCTCGATGAGGTCATCCCCGTAGACCTGGATGCCGATGGCGGATCGGACTCCCGCAATGAGCTCCGAGACGCGCAGCTCGATGGGCTGGCTGTAGCTGAACATCGCGCCGGGGACGGAGCGCTTCAGCTCGGCGTCGATGGCAGCGACGAGCTCGTCCTTCGTGTCGAACCGCCAGGTCTCCGGTTCGTTCAACATCAGGTAGGAGTCGGAGATCTCCACGCCCATCGGGTCGGTCGCGATCTCGGCCCGCCCCGTTCGCGAGATGACGGTGACCACCTCCGGGAACTCCGCCTTGATCACCTGCTCGGCCCGGGTCGCGATCCGATTGCTCTCCTCGAGCGAGACGCTCGGGAGTCGCCAGATCTGCATGGCGATGGCGCCCTCGTCGAGGGTGGGGATGAACTCGGCTCCGAGCCAGGGGATAAGCCCCAAGCTCGACAGGAAGAGCGCGACGGCAGCGGTGAAGGTCAGCCGCGGCCGCCGTCCGGCGAGGTCGAACACGCGCCGCCAGAGCGCCCGCGCGAGCACGAACAGCTTGGGCTCCGACTCCGTGGGGCGAGTGAGGAAGTAGGACGCGAGGACGGGCATCAGCGTCAGCGCACAGATGAGCGAGCCCACCAGGGCGGAGACCACGGTCAGCGCCATCGGACCGAACATCTTCCCTTCGATCCCCGTCAGCGCGAGGACCGGCAGGTACACCAGGGTGATGATGCTGACCGCGAACGTGACCGGCCGCGCCACTTCGCTGGCCGCTCGCCGGACCACCGCGCGTCGGGTGACGGCGTCACGGGGTTTCTCCTCGTGCAGGACACGGACGATGTTCTCGATCATCACCACGGCGCCGTCGACGATCAGTCCGAAGTCGATCGCGCCCAGGCTCATGAGGTTGCCCGAGAGGCCCAGCGCCCTCATGCCCACGAAGGCGACGAGCATGGACAGCGGGATGGCGGAGGCCACGATTAACCCGCCGCGGAGGTTCCCGAGGAAGAGCAGCAGCACGACGATGACCAGGAAGCCCCCCTCGAGCAGGTTCGCCCGGACCGTCGCGATGGTGCGTTGGATGAGCTCGGTGCGGTCGTAGAAGGGGTCGATGCTCACGCCCTCGGGGAGCGTCCGCGTCACCTGCTCCAAGGCCTCTTTGACGTCGCGCACGACGGTGCGGGAGTCGGCGCCCATGAGCATCATCACGATGCCGACGACGGCCTCGCCGCGCCCGTCGCGGGTCACGGCGCCCTGGCGGATGACCGGCGCGAACTCGACGCGGGCGACGTCGCGGACCCGGACCGGCGTGCCGGACTCGTCCCGGGACAGGACGACGTCGCCGAGGTCGTCCAGCGACCGGATCAGGCCCTCGCCTCGGACGAGGTACTGCTCGCCGCCGCGTGCCAGCGTGCCGCCGCCGATGTTGCGGTTGTTGGCCTCCAGCGCGTCGGTGACATCGCCGACGGACAGGCCCTGCGCGACCAGGGCGTCGGGATCGAGGGTGACCTGCCACGCCTTCCACTCACCCCCGAACGAGTTGACCTCGACGATGCCGGGCACGGCGCGCAGCCGGGTGGCGACGGTCCAATCGAGCAGGGTACGGAGCTCCATCGGACTCCAGCAGGCCTCGGTGTCTGGCCCACCCTCCGGACACGCCGGCTCGCCGCGCACCTCGAACTGGAAGATCTCCCCGAGCCCCGTGGAGATCGGCCCCATCTCGGGGTCCCCGTAGCCCTCGGGGATCTGCTCCTTCGCGACGACGAGGCGCTCGGAGACCTGCTGCCGCGCCCAGTAGATGTCCAAGCCCTCCTCGAACACGACCGTGACGACCGACAGCCCGAACCTGCTCACCGACCGCACCTGCTCGACCTTGGGCACGCCGGACATCGCCGTCTCGACGGGGAACGTAACGAACGTCTCCACCTCCTCCGGCGCCAGCCCCGGGACGTTCGTGAGGACCTGGACCTGCACGTTGGTGACGTCGGGCACGGCGTCGATGGGTAGCTGCGTCATGGAGCGCAGACCGACCGCCGCGACGAGCAGCCATGCGCAGAGCACCACCACGCGGTTGTCGAGGGACCACTGAACGATGCGCGCGAACATCAGTGGCTGTGTCCGCCGCCGAGGGACTCGCGAGACGCCTCGGTCTTGAGGAGGAACGCCCCTGCGACGACGACCTGCTCGCCGACGTCCAGACCAGAGAGCACCTCCGCGAAGCCGCCGCTCCGGTGGCCGAGGCGCACGGCCCGCTGTTCGTAGGTGCCCGGTGCCCTCTGGACGTACAGCAGGGTTCCCGGCGGACCCCGCTGGATGGCGGCGTCCGGCACTGCGAGGACCTCCTGCCCGGTGGCGTCGTCGTGGTGAGGGTCGAGCAGCTGCACGGTCGCGAACATCTCGGGACGCAGCGCACCGTCCGGGTTGTCGACCTCGATGCGGGCGCGGACCGTGCGGGAGTCGGGATCGACCGCGTCGCGGAGGTAGGTGACGGTCCCGGTCCAGGAGCGCTCCGGCCACGCGTCGACGGTCACCCGGGCCTCGTCACCCTGGTGGACCCGGCTGAGGTCGCGCTCGTAGACGTCGATCCAGATCCACAGCGACGAGAGGTCGGCGACCGTGAACAGCGTGTCCTCTGGGGACACGTACTCACCCCGCTGGAGGTGTCGCTCGACCAGCCTGCCTGCGAAGGGAGCGCGCAGGGCCACGCGGCCGGGCGTGCCCGAGCCAAAGTCCAGCTCCTCGATCTCCCGGGAGGCGAGGCCGAGGACCCGGAGTGTCTCCGCAGCCGCGGACGTGTGCGCCCGCGCCTGCTCGAAGGCGGCGCGGGCCGCGAGGACCTCGGCCTCCGACGTGATCTTCTCGGCGAGCAGCTCCTGCTCGCGGTCCAGCGCGGCCCGGGTGACCTCGAAGCTCGCTCGGGCGCCGAGATACTCGGCGCGCGCACGGCCGAGCTCCACCGAGTCGATGATGGCGACCACCTGACCGGCGGCGAGTGATGCGCCCAGGTCGGCCTTGACCTCGGCGACCCGTCCCTCCGAGCGAGGGCCGACGTGAGCGAGGCGGTTCTCGTTGAACGCGACCCGGCCCGTGGTCCGAAGCTCCGGAAGCAGCGGGCGCAGCGCCGCGGGCTCGACCAGCACCCCGGACGCCTCGGCGGCGGCCGGGTCCAGGCGAATGACTCCGTCCTCGTGGCCTTCGTGCCTGTCGTCGCCTTCGTGCTTGTCGTCGCCTTCGTGCTTGTCGTGGCCTTCGTGCTTGTCGTGGCCTCCGTCCTTGACGTGGCGTTCGTGCTTGTCCTCGCCTGCAGGATGTGGCTCGTGGTCGTGGGCGTCGCCAGGTACATCGCAGCCGGCAACGGCGAGGAGGACCACGAGGAGAATGCGGGTGGACATCAGAACACCTCCTGGCCGACGGCGCGCTCCAGCGCAGCCGCCGCCCGATGCAGCTCGAGTTCGGCGTCGATGGCGGCGCGACGTGCAGCGAGCGCCTGGCGCTGGAGCAGCAGGACCGCGAGAAGCTCCTCCCTCCCGGCCTCGTACGCCTTCATGACGAGTTCGAGGTTCTCTTCGGCCAGCGGGAGCGTTTCGCTCGCAGCCAGGTCGTGTCGGGCGACTGCGGTCTGCCAGACCTCCAACGCCACCACGAGGTCGCGGGGCACCGCGAGCTCGGCCGCATCCGCGTCGATGTCGGCGGTGCCCGCGGCCCTCGTGGCGTCCGCGACCCCAAGCTGGTTGCGCTGCAGAGGGAGCCCGATCTGAAGCCCGCCGATGACGAGGTTGTCCTCGTCCCCCTCTCGGGCCCAGCTGCCCGAGGCCCACAGGCCGGGCGCTCCCGTGCCCCTGGCCACCTCGAGCTCCGCCACGGCGGTGCGCGCCGCGTCCCGCGCCGCGACGAGCGCCGGGTGGTCCTCCACCCGCTGGCGGAGAGCGCTCTCGGACGGGCTCTCCCCGCGCCACTCGGGAGGCAGCGGGGTGGAGAGCGCGAGCGACGCGGAGGCCGACAGCGCGAGCAGGCTCCGCAGCTCCCGGTAGGCGCGAGCGCGCTCGACACGGGCATCCAGAAGTGCCCTCTGGGCCCCGGCCAGCTCGAGCGACGCGAAGTTTGGCTCGAGGATGGAGACCTCCCCGAGCTCATGTCTCCGACGGGCGACGCGGACCATCTCCTCGTTCAGAGCGACGACGTCGGCCGCGAGCCGAACGCGACCGTCCCCGGCGACTGCTTCGGCGAAAGAGACCCGGACCGCGGTCGCGACCTGCAACTCAGTCACGGCGAGGCGGGCACGCGCGGCGTCGAGGTTCGCCCTGGCGGAGGCACGCCGTCGGCGTGAAGTGCCGCCGAGGTCGAAGGGCACCTGGATCCCCACGCTGATATCGGCCTCGGGTCCCCCAGCGCGGAACCGAGGTCCCCCCTCGACCGTGAGCGTCGGGTTCGCGCGCGGCGCCCCCGCCCCTCTCCGCGCCAGCTCTGCGCTCTCTACCGCGACGCGGGCGCCCCGGACAGCGGGGTTCGAGTCCAGCGCCCGCTCGACCGCAGCCTCCAGGGTGAACCCGGCCCGGTCGGCGACGGCGTCCGTGGCCCGAGAAACGCCAGGACACGTACTAGCAACGATAGTAATTGCGATCGCGAGGAGATGACCCAGGTGCGGCATCGGCGAGACCCCTACGCCAGAAGGTGAACGAGGGCCTCGACGCCACAATGGACGGAGACCAGGAGGCCGAAGGCTGCGTGGGGGAGCGCCGTGGCGGCGAGAACCACCAGGCCACCGGCGGCGAGGGTCCGGGCGGGGGCGTCGACCACCCGTGGCCCAGCGAGGCCGAGGAGCAAGTGAACTCGGGTGCGGACGGCTCGGTCAATGTCGTGGGTCCCCGTCGCGGCGGGCTGACCGAGCGCCACCGGACGCAGGCGGGCGACGCGGATGAGCGCGTCGGCCAGCGCGAGGGGATCGACTCCGCGGGACACCGCGTCGTCGTCGCAAACGATCTCGCGATCGAGCTCGTATGCGCGCTCGGCTCGACAGCTCAGCCCGCCCAGGGGCGACAGTGCGCCGGCGAAGCGGATCGCCAGACCGCGAAGAGCGTCGAACCCCCGGACGTGGGCCGCTTCATGGGCGAGGACGGCGGCGAGCTGATCGGTGGGGAGCGCGTCGAGGACATCCACGGAGAGCAGAATCCGGCGACGCAGGAAGCCGGCGGTCACGGCGACGCCGGTCGGCCCCTGGGCGCCCGTGGGCCCCTGGGCGCCGGTGGGCCCTTGGGCGCCGGTGGCGCCGTCGAGTCCGTTCGCTCCGGTGGGGCCCTGGGCGCCGGTCGGGCCGATCGCGCCGTCCGCGCCGTCGAGTCCGTCGATCCCGTCGAGTCCATCGAGCCCGGCCGGTCCCTGCGGCCCCGTGGCGCCGGTCGCGCCGGCGCCGGAGATCGCCTCACCGACCCACTCACCGCTGTTGTTGATCACCTCGCCGTAGCCGGAGATGGTCACCGACGACGGGTTGATGTCCTGGTCCGCGACGTCCCCGGCCTGGATCGCGAAGGGCACGCTCACGAACTGCTGCCGGGGCGCCAGCGTCTCCCCGTCCAGGGTGAACTCGAGCCAGAAGTCCCCCGAGCCCTGGAGCAGGTCGGACAGGGTCCCGTCACCGAACTCCAGCGACAGCGCGCCGCCGATCACCGAGACCGTGCCGAGGTCCTCCATCCACAACTGCAGGCCGCCCGACTCCGCGTCGAACAGCCGGACCTCCACGTCCACGTCGCCCTCGAACGGGTCACCGAACTCGTCTCCGAGGAACCCGTGGTAGCCGATGAGATCCGGCGGGTTGCCGAAGGCGATCGTCGGCAGCAGCAGCGCCAGCGCCAGGAGCAGGGAACGGAACGAACGCAACATCAAGGACCCCCCGTGAGGGTGAAGCTGGAGCTGGTGGAGGTGCCGGGTGCCGGGCCGACCGAGCCGGAGAGCGAGAAGCTCGCGCTGGTCGCGGTGCCCGTGGAGCCGACGACGGCCCCGGTCAGCACCTCGGCGGAGTCGTCGTCGTCGCCTGCGGAGTCGTCGTCGTCGCCGGCGGAGTCGTCGTCGTCGCCGGCAGAGTCGTCGTCGTCGCCTGCGGAGTCGTCGTCGTCGCCGGCGGAGTCGTCGTCGTCCGCCGTGGCGTCGTCGTCATCCGCCGTGGCGTCGTCGTCGTCCGCCGTGGCGTCGTCGTCGTCGGTGACGCCGCCGGGGCAGCCGGACAGCGGGATCAGGAGCAGCAGGAGGGCGAGGAGGCGGGGCACGGCGGAGATGATCACTCCCAGCGACCACATCCACAACCCCATTCCGCGTCGAGAGCGCGGACGCGCCGCGTGTCCGCCCAGGGGCGCACCCCTGACCATCGGGTTCCTGCACTAGGATTCCGCGATGGCACACCGCGCCACGAAGGCTCTCGCTGCCGTGCTCCTCACCGCGCTGGTGGGCTGCACGGGCCTCGATCACGTGGCCACGACGCCTCCGTCGGGGGACCCTCTGCCCGCGACGGACGCTGTCATCACCGTTCGCTTCGACCGGCCCCTGGACCCGCGGCGCGTGGCCACCGCCTCCGTCGTCCTCACCCAGGGGGAGGAGCGGATCCCGGTCCGCGCCGAGCTCGCGGGGACGGGCGACGGCCTCGTCGTGCACCCCCTTGCGCCGCTGCGGCCGGGCGTCTCCGCGGTCCTCACCGTCGAGTCCGGGGTCCGGGGTCTGGGCAGGCGAGCGAGCAAGGAGCCCGTGACGGCGTCCTGGCTCGTCGCTGCGCCGCCGCGGGGTCCCATGACCTCGAAGAGCTTCCAGCTGAAGGGGTCAGTCGCGCCCCGGTGAGGGGCTGTCCGCACGGGCCGAAGCTGGTGTGAGGCGCCCTCCGCGCGGGCGGAGCTGGCCGACGGCGCGAGTCGCTACCTTCCGGCGGTCGCCGCGAGCTCCGCCAGCCGGTCCTTCGCGCGGACCGCCCCCGGATCCAGCTGGAGCGTCCGCGAGTACGCGGCCATCGCCGCCTCGCGCTCTCCCATGGCCGCCCGAGCCAGCCCGATCTGGTACCAGACGTCGCTCCGTCGCGGCGCCGTCCGCGTGACCGGCTCCAGGTACGTGAGGGACCGCCGGGGATCGCCCAGGTGCCACCAGGTCAGCCCGAGGTTGAAGCGCGCGTCCACGCTGTCCGGGTCGAGCTCGAAGGCGCGCGTGAACGCGGTCAGCGCCTCGTGGTGCTGTCCCAGCTGGCTGCGGGCGATTCCGAGGTCCTGCCAGGCCGCGAACGAGGCCGGCTGAGCCTCCGTCGCCTCCTCGAACGCTTCGGCCGCGTCCTCGGTGCGGCCTTGCTCCAGCGCCTCGATCCCCAGGCGGATCCAGACCGCCGAGGCGTCGTCGGCCGCAGAGGGCTCCCCAGGCTCGGGCTCGGGGGCCAGCAGCACCGCGAACAGGAGCGCCCCCCCACACAGCAGCGCGGCCGCCACCTCCCAGCGGTGAGGGGTCAGGGAGTCCGGCGGTCGATCGGAGCGGCGACGCACGAACATCGAGCCTGCCAGAACGAGCACCGTGAGCAATCCGAGGCCCCGCCCGGCCCGCCGCACCGGGGTCAGCCGGAACTCGGCCACGACCTCGGACCGCCCGCCCGGGACGCTGAACCGCGGCAGGCCATTGCTGTCTGCGAAGGTCGTCGCGACCGGCGCGCCGTCCACGAGGACCCGCCAGCCGGGGAAGTGGTAGGTGCCGAGCTCGAGCCGGGCCGGGCCGTCCGTCTCGACGACAAACTCCTGGCGCGTCGGCGTCCGCGACACCACCCGCACCCGCGCCGCGCCCTCGACCGCCCACAGCCGCTCCTCCTGCCAGAGCCGAGGGCGCTCCACCCAGATGGGCTCGAACTCCCGGAACGTCGTCGTCTCCAGGCCATCCCGGGCGATGCGGTCGGGGGCGAAGGCCGCGTCGTCGAGGGGCTGGAATGCGTGCGGCGACAGGTGGAGGAGGCCGGAGGCGACCAGGGCCGTCACCGCCGCGGCGGTGACCCGGGGGCCGAGCCATCGCCCGGTCGCCGCCACGAGCACCGGAAGGAACACGGCGCTCAGCGCCAGGAACCGCCAGGGGAACTGCAGATACTGGACGAGGGGGCTGCGCGCCCACAGCTCCTCCGCGGCGAAGTGGGCCATGAACACGGCCCCGCACGACACCAGCAGGGCCACCGCGGCGAGCGTTCGCGGGACGGTCCGCCGATCGCTCAAGCCCGCCACGAGCCCGACGCCCGCGAGCACCACCACGACCGTGCCGGGCTCGAAGGACAGCGCGTCCCCCGGCCCGGCCACGGACAGGCCGTATCCCCAGTCCGAGTCCCACAGCTGGCGCCGGTGGACGAAGTGCAGGTCCCAGCGGGTCGCCGGGTTCTCGAGGAGCCGGTGGGCGTGGGTGGCGCCCTTCTCCAGGAGCGCCGGCAGCCAGAACCACGCCGAGAGGCCCAGGCCGGCCGCGCCGACCGCCACGCCGCGGGCCAGAGCGCGCCCGTCACGCCGCGCCCCGGCGACGGCGAGCACCAACAGGGCCAGGGCGGGCCCCGCGATGAGCAGGATGGCGTTGTGGGACAGGGCGACGGCGGCCACCCCCACCGCGGCGGCGACGAGCCGCCCCCCGCCGGGCCGCTCCAGGCTGCGCAGCAGCAGGAGCAGAGCGAGAGGCAGCACCGCGAGTCCCGAGTACTCCATCCACGCGGCACGCACGTACAGCTCGAGCTGCAGGTAGCCGCCGAAGAGAAACGCGGACGCCGCGAGGACCGCGCCCCTGGCGCCCCCGACACGCTGCCCCAGGCCCGCCATCCCCAGCGCCCCCACCAGCGTGAGCGCCACCACCGCGAAGTTGAGGGACGGGGCGAGGCCGAGGCCCGCGAGGTGCCCGAGCTCGGCGACGTAGAGGAGCAGGGGCGGAACGAAGCCGAACATCGGCTGGCCGAAGCCCGCGCCGAGGTCCGGGGCCCAGACCGGCAGCAGGATCCCGTGCCGCAGGACTTCGTGGAGCTCGGCGAGGCGGGTGGGGTACTCGAGGGCGTCGTGGCCGAGGGGGAGGGCGCCCCGGACGTAGGGGGCGCTCGCGAGGACGGCGAGGAGCAGCGAGACGGCGACGGCCGGGCGGGGCGCCACGGCGGAGATCCGGGTCCCCAGGCCCTCGAGCAGCTCCGCGAGGCGCGCCTCGATCTGGTCGAGCCTCGGGAGCGCACCGCCTGAATCGCCAACCGACCGGCGCCGGTCCGCCCGGGCGAACGCCGCGAAGGCGAGCAGCCCGAGCAAGAGCAGCGCTGCCTTGCCTCGCCCGGGCCGCCACCGCACGCGGATGTCGTGCTGGCCGGCGGCGGCGTCGACGGCGAGGAACCCCGGGACGACGCTGCGCGCGGCGACCTTCTGGCCGTCCAGCGTGACCTGCCAGTCGGGGTGGAACGTCGAGCGGAAGACGATCGTTCCGTCCACGTTGAGCTCCACCAGGGCGTCGTGGTCGGCCCCTCGTCGCTCCTCGGACAGCACCCGCCCCGCCGCCTGCACCGGGCGGGCCAGCCAGGCCTTCGCGCAGTCGAGCCGGCCCGGCGCGTCGGGCGCCTCACAGGTCATCGGATCGACGACCGCTTCGAAGTAGCCGCCTCCGGGGACCCGCCACAGGCCGAACCGCCCTTCGGACGCCACGGGCTCGATCCCCGGGGGCATCGCCCGGTCCCGCTCGGCGAGGAGGTGCCGGATCCCGAACCGGGCCAGGTGGTCGGCGGATCGGTCGTCGATGAGGAGGAGCGCGTCCGACGGGATCGACATCGAGTGCCACAGGTGGCTCGTGGCGTCGAGGCCCGCGCGCCCGAGCGCGTGGTACGCGGGACCGCCCCCGACCAGGAAGTCCCGGCCCCAGCGGCCGGCGAAGCCGGCGTGCCAGCGCCCCTCCCCCTCGGCGAGGGCCATGAGCGAGGCGAGGTCCTCCCGCTGGTCATCCAGGGCGACCTCGTGGGCGGCCCCCATGCGCGCGTTCTCCCGCAACCAGTCGGCCCGCTCCCGCAGGGCGGGCACGGTGACCGCCACGACTCCGAGGCCCACGAGCAGACCGTGGCGGTGCCGGGTCATCAGGTCGGCGCCGCGCCCGACGAGCAGGACGGCGCACGCCTGCGTCACCGCGACGAGGCGGTGCAGGTGGATGCCCTCGTGGACGAGGGGGGAGGGGAGGAGCGCGCCGAGCGTGGTGCGCCCGAAGGCGAGGACGAGCCAGGCGAGGGAGAGGCCGAGGACGGCGCGGCTCCGCGGGTCCTCGATGCGCCACAGGGCGAGGCCGGCGCTGGCCGCGAGGAGCAGGGAGAGGACGGGGAGGCGTCCGGCGTCGAACAGCTCGCCCCGCACCAGGAGACCCACGAGGGTCGGCGCGCCGTGGGAGTCCCACTTCCACGTGGGCTCCCAGACCGAGTGGTTGACGAGGTCGCCCTCGAGGAGAGCCGGGACCACGAGCCAGGCGCAGAGCGCAAAGACAGCGGTGCCGATGAGGCCGACGCGCGCCAGCCTGGGGGGGCGGGGGCCGGCGATCAAGGCGAGCAGGACAGCCGACGCCGCGGCGGCGTACCCGACGATGAGGTGGGAGAGCGCGGTGACGCCGATGAGCGCGGCGGCGCGCGTGCGAGAGCCGTCTCCCCGCAGGGCGGCGGCGGTGGCCCCGATGGCGAGGACGCCCAAGGGGATCCCCACGAGCTGGGTGATGAGCCCCGAGCCGCGCCAGGCGTAGGACGCGTAGCCGACGCCGAACACGTCGAGGTTCCCGTAGGCCACGGGGGCGAGGCAGACGAGCGCGGCCACGCCGGCCCCGAAGCGGTCCAAACCCAGCCACCGGCTCCCGAGGTAGAAGGCGCCGGGGTGCAGCGACAGGGCCAGCCAGGTGAACGCGCCGGCGACGGTGCCCGCGCCGAGGAGCGGCCCCAGGAGCCCGATGGCGGCCGCGAGGACCTGGTGGACGAGGGGCTGGTAGGTGCGCCAGACCGGCGCGCCGAGCGACGAGAACGAGACCCAGGGGTCCAGGGCGCTGTCGCCGGCTCCGACCGCGTCGACGAGGGCGCGCGCGAGCGCGGTGTGCAGGGTGCCGTCGTGGACGGTGGCATCCCCGAGGCGGATCTCCGGCGCGCACAGCGCCGCCGTCATCAGGGTGGAGGCGACGACGAGGACGAGTCCGAGGCGGTCGAGGAGGCCGGCGCGGGGGGACGGGTGCGTCATCAGCGGCGTCGGATCATGCCAGCCGGGATCGTCCGTGGGGCGCGGTCCGTGGCCCGGGTCGGTCCGGTCCCGGGCGCGGCGCGGTAGCCTGCCCGCGATGAACGCACTCGGCTGCAAGTCCTGCGGATCGGCGATGAGCGCCTCCGACCTCGACCGGCGCCTGGGCATCGTGTCGTGTCGGCACTGCGGTGCGATCTACGACCTGACGCGCGAGGACCAGCGGCCGCTGCTCGAGACGCCCGCGCCGCCGCCCCCCCGTCGCGAGTCGATGGACCGAGCGCCCGCGGCCCTGCCGAGCAAGTTCGTGGTCGACATGAGCCACGGCGATCGGCTGCGCATCCGTTGGCGCTGGTTCCGGCCGATGGCGCTCTTCCTCGTGTTCTTCTGCATCGCCTGGGACGGCTTCCTGGTGACCTGGTACGGCCTGGGCCTGGCGATGGGCGACGCTCCGCTCATCATGTTCCTGTTCCCCCTCGTCCACGTGGCCGTGGGCGTCGGGCTGACCTACTACACCCTCGCTCTGCTCGTGAACACGACGACGGTCGCGGTGAGCCGCGGAGGGCTGCGGGTGCGCCACGCGCCCATGCCCTGGGCGCCGTCGCCGACCCTGCGGGTGACCGACCTCGAGCAGCTCTACGTGGAGCGCAAGGTGCGTCACAACAAGAACGGCACGAGCGTGACGTTTCAGCTGATGGCGGTCACCCGGGACCACAGCGGGCGCAAGCTCGTCGGGGGCCTCGAAGAGCTCGGCCAGGCGCTCTACCTCGAGCAGGAGATCGAGCGGACGCTCGGCATCCGCGACCGGCCGGTGGCGGGGGAGCATCGAGGGGACTCGACGCAGCTGTAGGTCTTCGCTGTGAATGGCATTCACATGACGCGTCACACGTCCTCGTAGACCGCCTCGCGACCCTCCATGTTCGCCATCACCGCCTCCATCTGGTTCGACCCCATGATCAGCGGCAGCTGAAGCTCGGTCTCCAGCTCCAGCGCTTCGCGGGGGCTGCGGCCGGCCATGTCCCGGAGCAGCGCCTTGCCGGCGCGGATGGCGTGGGGTGACTTGCTGGCGATGGTCTGGGCGAGCTCGGTCGCCGCCGCCACCGGATCGTCGGCGAGATGCGTCACGAGCCCGAGGTCGACCGCCTCGTCGCCTTGGACGGTCCGGCCCGTCCAGGTCAGCTCCCGCAGGACGTCGGGCCGCAGCTGCTGGGCCAGCGTCATGGTGATCCCCATGTCGGGGATGAGCCCCCACTTGATCTCCATCACCGACAGCTGCGCGTCGGGCGCCGCGATGCGGATGTCCGCCCCCGCGGCGAGCTGACAGCCACCCCCGAAGGCCACGCCCTCGATGGCCGCGATCACCGGCACCGGCACCTCCTGCCAGATCGTGGCGATGCGCTGGGCCCGGTTCGCGCCGCTGTCGCCACGCTCGAGCAGCCACTCGCGCCCCTCGGGCCCGCTCGCCATGAACGACATGAAGTCGAGGCCCGCGCAGAAGAAGCCTCCCGCCCCGCGCAGCACCACGGCCCGCACGCCCGACGCGTCGAGCAGCTGCTCTCCGGCGTCGATGATGGCCTCGAACATCCCGAGATCGAGACCGTTGCGCTTGTCGGGGCGGTTGAGGATGACGTGGGCGATGGCGCCGTCTCGCTCGATGCGGACGCGGGGCTCGTCGGACATGGGACCTCCGGGGTGGAGCGCCACCCTAACGACTTCGTGACGACCGCATCACCGGCCCCCCTCAGATCGGCGAGGAACGCGGCCCGCGCCTGCGCGCTACGGTCCCGCCGAACCCAGGAGGAAGCATGGGCAGCAAGGGATTCACGGACGCCGACGTCCCCGACCAGACCGGAAAGACCTTCTTCGTGACCGGAGCGAACTCGGGTCTCGGATTCGAGGCGAGCAAGGTGCTGGCGCGTCAGGGGGCGCGGGTCCTCCTCGGGTGCCGCAACCCCGCCAAGGCCGAGGACGCCCTGGCGCGCATCAAGGCCGATCACCCCGACGCGGACGTGGTCTTCGTGCCGCTGGACCTGCAGGACCTGGCGTCGGTGAAGGCGGCGGCGGACATCGTCCTCGCGGAGCCGCGCCTCGACGGGCTCATCAACAACGCGGGGATCATGATCACGCCGTACGCCCTGACGAAGGACGGCTTCGAGAGCCAGTTCGGGGTGAACCACCTGGGGCACTTCGCGCTGACCGGCCACCTGCTGGCGCTCCTCGACTCCACCGAGGGCGCGCGCATCGTGAACACGAGCAGCAACGGCCACAAGATGGGGGACATCGACTTCGACGACCTCAAGGCGGAGAAGAAGTACAACTCCACCATCCGCTACGGCATGACGAAGCTCGCGAACCTGCTGTTCTCGCTGGAGCTGAACAAGCGCCTGACCGCGGCCGGCAGCGGGACCATCGCGGTCACGGTGCACCCGGGCGGCGCGGAGACGGACCTGGCGCGGCACCTGGGGTGGGCGAAGGCGATGATCCCGCTGATGCGGCCGTTCCTGAACACCGCGGCCCAGGGTGCGTGGCCCACGCTCATGGGCGCCACCTGGCCCGACGCGGAGCGCGACCACTACTACGGGCCGCGGGGGCTGGGTGAGATCAAGGGCCCGGCGAAGCGGGTCCGCGGCAACGCGAAGAGCCAGGACCCCGAGCGCGCGCGGCGATTGTGGGAGGTGAGCGAGGAGCTGACCGGTGTGCGCTACCTGAGCGCCGACGCGTGAGCTTCCTCGTCGTCGGTCTCGTCCTCTTCCTCGGGGTCCACTCGGTGTCCATCGCCGCCCGCCCCTGGCGGGACGGCATGGTGGGGCGCCTCGGCGAGGGGCCCTGGAAGGGGGTCTACACCCTCATCTCCCTGGCCGGCTTCGGCTTGATGGTCTACGGCTTCGCGCAGGCGCGCCTCTCTCCGACGCTGGTGTGGCTCCCTCCGGTGGGCCTGCGGCACGGGGTGATGCTGCTCATGCTCCCGGTGTTCATCCTCCTGGCGGCCACGAACCGCCCAGGCCGCATCAACCGGATGGCGGGCGGGCACCCGACGCTGCTCGCCACGAAGATCTGGGCCGCCTCGCACCTCCTCGCCAACGGCTATCTGCACGAGATGCTGCTCTTTGGTGGCTTCCTGGCCTGGGCGGTGGCGAACCGGATCAGCATGAAGCGTCGCGGCGTCGGGCCCGCCGAGGGGGATCCCGGCCGGAACGACCTCATCGCCGTGGTCGCTGGGCTCGTGATCTACGCGGTCGTCGTGGTCTGGGCCCACCAGTTCCTGTTCGGGGTGGGCATCGTCGCGATGGGGTGAGGCCGCGGGCTCAGGGGACGAACTCGTCCCCGCCCGGCAGCGACGCCACGTCGAACGCCCAGCGCGCGGGCGCGTCTCCCTGCTGCGCGCCCCGGTAGAGCTCCCGGCCGTCCGTGTACTGGTCGGCCTTCGCGTCCTGCGTCGCCTCGGCGTTGGGCGTGACGGCCGCGACGATGGCGCGCAGGGCCGCGTCCAGCCAGGACTGGTGGTACGGGTAGGTCGCCATGCGGTAGTGGCGGTCCTGGAGGAAGTCGGTCTGGATGTAGACGGCGTAGCCCTCCATCGCCGTCATGTACGAAAAACGCTGCTGGAGCTCCTCCAGATCGACCTTGTCCGGGTCCAGGTCGAGGCCGCCCACGTTCGCCGCGTGGTACTCCCGCAGCCCCGGGGTGTACTTGAACTGGCCGAGGTGCACGAGCTCGTGCCCGAGGAAGCTCTTGAGGCCCTCGAGGTTCACCTGCTCCATCACGGTCCGGTTCACGGCGATGGTGTGGGTGCCCGGGTCGTACAGCGCGCAGCCCGCGCCGGACGCCTGCCCGTACTCGGCCATGAACGTCATCACCTTCGCCATGACCCCGTCCGGGTCGATGCCCGCCTCCGCGAACTGGGGGGCCAGGCTGTACGCCGCGAGGCCGTCGCGGACGTCCAGGGTCAGGGAGTCGTCGACGAGATCGGTCCAGCCGGTGTAGCGCTCCACGAGGGGCGCTACCTCGGCGAGGCAGTGGCGCAGCAGGGGCTCTTCGAGGGTCAGGCGGACGGCGCGCTTGTCGAAGCCCGGCGTGGGCGAGCCGTCGAGGAAGACCAACGGGTCCGCGTCGAACTCCGGCAGGCGCACGTCGCCCAGGTCCCCGGTGCCGTCCCCCCACGCGAGCCCGGGGTAGTCGCGGCGGGCGACGGGCTTGTGTGCGCCGTCGATGGTCGCCGAGGCGATGAGCGCCAGGCCGGGCGTGCGCTCGTCCTCGAACCAGTCCTGCTGGAACTCGGAGCGGAGGAACGAGAGCGCGAAGCGCCCGTCGTCGTCGGTGGTGCCGATGCCGAGCAGATCGTCCTCGTCGAGGAGATCGAAGTCGATCAGCGCGAGGAAGGTGTTCGCCAGGGGCGCGCCGGAGCCGCCCACGAGGCGGCCGCGGACAGAGAAGGTGTCGATGTCGCTCACTCGCCGAGCTCCCAGGGCTTCGCCTGCCCCACGAAGGCGAGCATGAGCTGGCTGCCGTAGCCCATGCGGGGGATGGGGCCCGACAGCAGGCCAGCCTCGTCCCGGAGCCCGCCCCAGGCGAACCCGAGGACGAAGGTCTCGGGGTGGTCGTCGACGATGTCCGACAGGGCGGTCGCCGCCGCCGCCTCGCAGTCGCCCTCCTGCACGTAGAACCCGATCTCCAGGTCCTGGTCGCGCCGCATGGCCTCCAGCGCCGCGATGATCTCGTCGTGGGGGGCGAAGGAGTAGTCGTTCAGGGTCTCGCCCGGCACAAAGCGCAGGATGCTCGCCCCGTTGAAGAGGACGCTCTGGCCGCGGGGGACGGCGCCATCGGCGACGGCGGCCTGCAGGTCCCCTGCGAAGTGGAAGAAGAGGACCTCGCGGGGGCCGGGGAGGACGTGCTCGCCGAGGCGCTGGTCGGGCGCGGCGACCCCCTCGATCTCTTCGAGCTTGAAGGAGCCGACGGCGGCCACGTGCACCCCGAAGACGTTCAGGCGCTGGACGAGGCCGGCGAGGAAGTGGGGCGTCGAGTCCAGCGACTTGATGTCGATGATGATCGACAGGAACGGCCGCCCCGTGACCTGGCCGTACAGGTCGACGACGCGGGGCACCGCCCAGGGGCTCGCGAACGTGTTGAGCATGCAGGGCTGGTCGTCGTCCACGCGGGGATCGGCGGACATGGCGGCGATGGCGGCTGGCAGGTCGACGGCCCGAGCGAGGAACAGGGCGCGCCCGAAGAGATCGAGCCAGGCGTCCATCTCGACGCCCCCGAACTCGGTCTTCGGGGTCCGGCGGACGTCGTGGTACTGGCTGAAGCCCAGGCTCTCCTGGACGGTGTCGATGGCGCCCGCGTGGGCGATGAGGGCGGTGTCGATGACCCGGTCGAGGACGTCGTTCGCCTCGTCGCGGGTGGCGGCGCGGGCGTGGGCCTCGATCAGGTCGGTGTCGACGAACAGATCCCACTCGAGGCCGGCGAGGTGGTTGGGGTGTTCGTCCTCGCCGCTCTTCTCCGCCGCCCGCACGGTGCCGAAGGCCGCGAGGACGGGGTTGTTCTCCAGCATGGGCATGAGCGCGTTGGCCTCGGCGCCGTCGTCGAGGGCGGCCTGGAGCGCCTCGAACACGTCCGGCATGAGGAAGCCGAGGATGCGGCGCCAGTCCGGGTCGTCCAGGAGCGCGGGGGCAGCGCCCATGAACGCGCCGTGGCCGTAGAACCAGGTGCGCACAGCGGGGAAGCGCGCCCGCACGGGCGTGAACTTGAGGGTGTCGACCAGATCCCAGAACGCGTCACCGAGCTTCTCGAACATGCGGAGCAGGGTACCCGCGTCAGGGTTTCGGGTTGGGTGCTTGGGCCGAGGCGCGGGCGGGGCCTACCGTCGCCGCCGTGCGACCCCCTCCATGCCGACGCCAGCCTCCCAGACCCCGACCTCGGTCGGTCGTCCCGACCCACGGTTGGAGGCGGCCCTGGGCCGCGCCGTGCTCGGGCCGCACAGTGACGAGCACGAGGAGCTACGGCGGGTCCTGAACCGCCCCGGGGTGCCCTGGGCGGGGCGGCGGGGACCGGCGTGGCTCGCCGGGATGCGGGACGAGCTGCGCAGCTGCTGGGACGACGGTGGCCAGCGCTGCAAGCGGCTGATGCAGTACCTCGTGGAGGTGGCGCCGTGGCTGCTGACGGCGGAGCTGGGGCCCGCGTTGCTCAACCTCAGCCGTCTTCCCTGGCACCGGTCGCTGATGGACTGGGGCTTCGCGGCGCTCGATCCCGAGGACGCGGCGGCGGGGTTTCGGAGCCTCGTCGCGTTCCTGGCGTGGCGGTGGCCTCTGCCGGAGTGGGCCGCTGACCTGCTCGTGCCGTCGGACCCACTGACCGACCTCGTGCCTCTGGGCGTCGCCCTCGCTCGGGGGCAGTCCATCCGGCGGCTCCAGGGGACGGAGACCCTGCCGGTCCCTCTGTCTCGGCGGGGGTGCCACCTCCTCGTATCTGGCGAGTTCGGCGAGACCGAGTTCGTGCACCAGCTTCGCGCGGCGCAGCTGACGAGTCTGGGGGGCAGCCCCGCCTTCCGAGCGTCGCTGCGGCCGGTGCACCGGCTCGGCCGTGTGCTCGACCAGTGGGCGGAGCGACGGCTGGCGCGGGTGCTGGAGTGGATGTGCCGGAACGAAGATGCGTTGCCGGAGCAAAGCCGGGCCGGCTGCATCGCGATGCTGACCTGGGTGGGTGGGTATCCATTCGCGAGACGGGGTCCGGCGCGCGTCCTCGCCGACGTGCGGGACTGGGTCGAGGAGCCCGTGCAGGTGTCGGCGCGGCTGGTGCCGGGCCAGAACGCGGACTACCGGTCGTCGGGTCTCCCCGAGGAGGCATGGCCCGAGGTCGCCCCGGACGGCGCCATCCGCATGTGGACGATGCAGGAGCTGCGGACCCGCAGCCGCCTCTACTGGGAAGGTGTCCGCATGCGCCACTGCGTGAGCGTCTACCACCACGAAGTGAACACGGGGCAGGCGTCGATCTGGTCGCTGCGGCTGAACGGTCACCGGGCCCTGACCATCGAAGTGAGCGCGCACGACCGCATCGTGCAGGTCCGGGGACGGGCGAACCGCATGCCTCATCCCCACGAGCTGGCAGCGCTCCGGGCCTGGGCCAGCCGCGCGGGGCTGGAGGCTGCGGAGGCGTAGCGGCCCCGCGGTACAGGGGGGCCGAGGGCTCAGCGCCGCAGCAGCCCCAGCGCGAAGTCCCGGCCTTGTCCGTACTGCATCGCCAGCTTGATCCAGACGAGGGCGAAGGGCTCCAGCACCCGCGCCGAGGCGAGGGGGCCGAATGGATGCGCGTCGAAGCCGATGTCCCGGGCGAGGCGCACCGCGAGGTCGACCGCGTCTCCGTCGTCTCCGCACGCGAGCATGACCGAGGCGCCGGCGGGGTAGCTCGGGGCCTCCATGTTCTCGCGGCCGGTGGTGTTGAAGACCTTCACGACCCGCGCCGTGGGCGCCCAGCGCTGGACCTGCTCGCCGCCGGAGTCGTCGTGGCCGTGGGTCAGGGTGAGGCCCGGTCCGATGGGGTTCGTGGCGTCGAGCAGGGGGCGACCGGAGAAGTCGACCCCCGCGAGGGCGGCCTCCGTGGCTCCCCACGGCGTGGCGAGGATGACGACCTCGGACCGGGCGACCACCGCGTCCGTGGACCCGGTGGTGGCGCCCGGGTGGACGAGGTGGTCCGGTGGCGGCGAGTCGGGGTCGCGCCGGGCGTAGTGCACGGTGTGGCCGGCGTCGGCGAGGCGTCGGCCGAGGGTGCCGCCGACGCGGCCGGCGCCGAGGATGGCGATGTCCATACGGTCCTCCTGGGGCTACCAGAACGCGGGGCGGACGGGGAGCTCCGCGCCACACGCCGAGCATGCCCGGTGGTCGTCGTTCACGTCTTCGAGCGAGGCGCACGACGTGCACCGCACCCAGATGCGGTTGAGGCGGGTCGGCGTCCACACCGACGTCCAGACGCTGGCCACGAAGTCCTCGGCGAACAGCTCCGCCATGGCCTGGGCGTGGTGCTTGCGCAGGGCGCTGCGCATGGCGTCCTCGGTCTCCCAGGCGGTCACGGTGAAGCCGCGCAGCCCGATGAACCCGGTGACGATGGACAGGAACCCCGGCTCCTCGAGGAAGTCGGCCACGTTCTGGCGGGCGTGGTCCCGGATCCGCTCGCGCTCGGACTCGTCCTTGCCCGCGATCCAGGTCAGGGCGATGCAGCCGGGCGGGTTCGGGTTGTCGGACGCGACGCGCATGGCGTAGCCGTACTTCGCCCGTCCCGCCTCCAGGGGGTTGGCCAGGGCCAGGGCGACGAAGTCGTCAGGGGAGAGCGTGGCGGTCATCTCAGCGCCCGAGAGCCTCGATGACGAGGCGGGCGGCCTCGGCGCCGGAGAACTGCTGCTGCCCGGTGACGAGGTGGCCGTCGCGGACGGCGAAGGGACGGAACATCTGGTCGACGAGGAAGTTGGTGCCCTCGAGCTGGCGGGCCTCGGTCTCGATCCAGAAGGGCTGGATGCGCTGGCCCACGAAGCCGTCGGCGTAGGCCTCCTCGGCGTCGGCGAAGCCGGTCCAGGTGCGCCCCTTCACGAGTAGGTCGCCGCTGGCGAGGCGCGCGCGGAGGAGCACGCAGGTGGCGTGGCACACGAGCGCCGTGACCTTGCCCGCCTCGAAGAAGTCCACCACGAGCTGATGCAGGGGGGCGTTCTCGATGAACGTGTACATGGGGGACTGGCCGCCGGCGAGGAAGATGGCGTCGTAGTCGTCGGGTGAGACACCCTCGATGCTCTTCGTGTCGGCGAGGAGCGCCGCGTGCTGGGGCGAGTGCTTGAAGCCGAGGGAGACGAAGTCGGCCGCCGAGTACTGGCTGGCGTCCTCCGGGTCCGAGAAGCCGTCGGCCTGGAGCGCGCCGCCGTCCGGGCTGCGGATCTCGACTTCGTAGCCGGCCTCGGTGAAGGCGAAGTAGGGGTGGGTCAGCTCGGACCACCAGAAGCCGATGGGCCAGCCGGTCTGGGTGGAGACGCCGGGGTTGGCGGCGATGAGGAGGACCTTCTTGGGGGAGGCGGGGTTGGTGACGTTGAGGTTGCCGCTCATGGGGATGCTCCGGTGGGGGCGACGGGATCGTCGCGACACCGGGACCCTAGGAGCGGCTCATTGTGCGGAACAGCGCATCGTGCTCAGCTTGATACTGAGACGAATCGAACAGTGGGGCTGCGATGCGTGACCTGAGCTCGGTGGACCTGAACCTGCTGGTGTCCCTGGACCTGCTGCTCGACGAGCGGTCGGTGCGGGGGGCGGCGCGCCGGGCGCATGTGTCGCCGTCGGCGATGAGCCACACGCTGGGGCGGCTGCGGGAACTGCTCGGGGACGAGGTGCTGGTGCGGGCGGGGCGGGGGATGGTGCCGACGCCGCGGGCCGAGGAGCTGGCCGTGCCCACGAAGGAGCTGCTCGCGCGGGCGCGCGAGGTCCTGAGCGACCCCCTGCGGTTCGACCCGGCGCGGCTGCAGCGACGGTTCCGCATCGCGTGCACCGACCATGTGTCGACGGTGTTGCTCCAACCGGCCGAGGCGCGGCTCGCGGCGGAGGCGGTGGGGGTGGACTTCCTCGTGCTGCCGGTGGTGCCGGAGACGATGGAGGAGCTGCGGCGGGGGACGATCGACGTGGCGATCGGCGTGTTCCCGGACGCGCCGCCCGAGGTGCGCATGCGCCGGCTGTTCGTGGACCGGTTCGTCACGGTGTGTCGGCGGGACCACCCGCGGGTGGGGGAGCGGCTGACGCGGGGGGACTTCCTGCGGGAGGCGCACGCGCTCGTGGCGCCGCGGGGGACGGCGGAGGGGCACGTGGACCGGCTGCTCGCGGCGGAGGGGGAGGCGCGTCGGGTGGCGCGGGCGTTCCCGGGGTTCCTGGCGGCGTTGTGGAGCGTGGTGCACAGCGACGCGCTGCTGACGGTGTCGGCGCGGCTGGTGGCGGCGACGCGCAGCAAGCTGCCCGTGGCGGTGCACCCGCCGCCGGTGGCGCTGAGCGAGTACGGGCTGATGCTGGCGTGGCACCCGCGGGTGGACAAGGCGGTGGAGGACGCCTGGTTCCGGAGCCTGCTGGTGGGGGTGGGGGAGGGGCTAGGGCCCGCGCCGACCGCCGCCGAGCTGGGGTAGCCCGGCGGCGGGGGGACGAGCATGGGGATCAGGCGCGCTGGTAGGCGCTGCCGTGGCGGTCGCGGGTCATCATCCCGTAGTCGATGAAGCCGCGGCGGATGGAGGCGGCGTCCTCGGTGAGGGGGAGGAGCCGCTCGGTGACCTCCTTCTCGGTCCAGGGGCCGTCGTCCGGGAAGTACGTCCGCAGGGCGTACCGCAGGATGACCTGGAACTTCTTGCGCTTCATGGGGTGCGCCGTCATGCGCCCGTCGGCGTCGAGGAAGGTGGCGAGGACCTTGCGGTCATAGGGGTCCGCGTCCGCGTGGGGGCTGGGGGCGGTCGGCGCCAGGTCGCGTAGCTCGGGGGTGGAGAGCAGGGTGCGGGCCTGCTCCTCGAGGGCGGCGACGTCGAGAGCGTACAGGTGGTAGTGGCCCTGGACGGTGGCGGCGACGAGGCCGGCGTCGCCGAGCTTGGCGAGGTGGTGGGACACGGTCGACGGGCGCAGGTCGAGCACCTCGGCCAGCTCCTCGACCGAGTGGGCGCGATGGGCGAGGAGCCCGACGATGCGGAGCCGGTTCGCGTCGGCGAGGGACTTGAAGAAGGTCAGGAGGGCGTGCTGGGCGTCGGGGGGCATGAGTGTCTCGCAATGTTTCGATGATTGTCGAAATGATGCGGTGAGGGTGCGCGCGCCGCAAGAGGGGAGGGTGGATCCCTGTCAGGGGGTTGGCTGTAAGGCGTCTGCGAGGCGAGGACCTTCGCCGCAGGGCCGGGCCTGGCAGACGGAAGGCGTCTGCGAGGCGGGGCCCTTCGCTGCAGGGTCGGTCCTCGCAGACGGAAAGCGTCTGCGAGGAGAGGCCCTTCGCTGCAGGGTCGGTCCTCGCAGACGGAAAGCGTCTGCGAGGCGGGGCCCTTCGCCGCAGGGTCGGTCCCGGCAGACGGAAAGGGTCTGCGAGGCGGGGCCCTTTGGCGCAGGGTCAGTCCTGGCAGACGGAAAGCGTCTGCGGGGCGGGGACCTTCGCTGCAGGGTCGGTCCTGGCAGACAGAAAGCGTCTGGCAAGGGGCCCCCTCCGCAGGTCGACCGAGCTTCCAATTTCATGTATATACACTCCTATGACTTCTTCAGCCGCGACCCTCGCCGACCCCCGGCGCCTGGCCATCGTCGAGCTCCTCGCCGCGAACGACTGCTCGGTCGGGGACCTCGTCGAGCACCTCCCCATCGCTCAGTCTGGCGTGTCGCGGCACCTGCGGATCCTTCGGGAAGCCGGGATGGTCACCTCGCGCACCGACGGGCAACGCCGCATCTACTCCCTCCGCCCCGAGCCGTTCGACGAGCTCGCCGACTGGCTCGCCCGCATCCGCCGCACGTGGGACGAGCGCCTCGACAACTTCGAGGCCGAGCTCGCCCGCCGGCAGCGTGACGGCTCCTGACCGCGTCGCCGCCCAATCCCCTCTCAGTCCCACCTTCCTTCCCGAGGTCCTCATGCCGGAGCAAGTCACCATCGAACGCACCTTCCATGCCCCCCTCGCCCTCGTCTGGGAGCTCTGGACCTCCGCCGACGGCATCGCCTCGTGGTTCGGACCGCGCGGCTGGCAGGTCACCGTCTCCGCCAACGACCTGCGGGTCGGCGGGACGTTCACCTACACGATGCGCCCTACGGATCCCGCCACCGTCGCCGCCATGGCGAAGAAGGGCATGCCTGCGGAGCGCACCGTCACCTCCACATGGACCGTCCTCGACCCCCCGCGCCGCGCCACCTACGTCTCCCCGATGGGCCCGCCGGGTGAAGAGATGACCACCGCCGTCACCTTCACCGAGACCGCCGATGGCGTCGCCATGCACCTCGTGGTGGGCGCGACCATGGACGGGGTGGTCCAGGGCGCAGCCATGGGCTGGCGCAGCTCCCTCGGACGACTCGAGGAGCAGCTCTCCGCTCACGCGTGAGGCCGGCGGGCTGAGCCCCGTTCGCCGTCCTCCGCCCGTCACCATTGCCTCGGTCGCCGCTGGCGCGGCACCCCCGGAGACGTAGGCTCTCGGGGCCACGGAGTAGCTCAGCAGCAGAGCGCCCGGCTTGGACCGGGAGGGCGCAGGTGCAAGTCCTGCCTCCGTGACCCAACCCGTCCGCCCGCCCCGAGGAGGCGGGACGGGCGTCACCGAGACCGACCGATGACCGAGACCGCCAATCCGCACTACGCCGCCGCGCAGCTCGACCGCGCGATCGACACCCTCCTGAACCACGCCGACGCCGACGTCCGCGCCCGCGCCGCCCGCAAGGTGGAGGCCTGGCGCGCCGTCGTGGCCGGCATGGCCGACGGCACGCTGCGCGTCGGCTCCCGCACCCCCGTCCGAGACACTCCGGCGTGGGTGACCCTCGAGGTCGCCCACGGGGGCTTCGCCACCGGCCGCTACTCGGCCGAAGGGGATCTGCAGCCCCACGAGCACGCCGTCCTCGGCTCCCTGCGCGGAGACGCGCCGGGCACCACGGATCGCGAGCGCCTCAACCTCCACTACCTGTCGGACGCAGGCCGGGCCGAGCTTCTCGCCGCCCTTCGGGACCGCCGCGTGGTGGTCCAGGTCCCGGAGGAGGGCGCCCTGCTCGTCGCGGCCTGGCTGATCGAGAACGACCGTGCCGAGGCCGCCCTCGACCTGGTGGCCGTCCTGCGGCCGCTCTTCCATCGCCTGCGCTTCTGCCCGCGCCTCGCCGACCGCGCCCGTCCGCCGGGCTCCATCGTGCACGTGGCGTCCGTGGGGGAGATCCGCAGCCGTCTGCGCACCCTGGACGTCCCGCCGCGCATCGCCGTCCAGAACGAGACGCTGTCCGTGTGGTTGCCCCTGCGGGACCGCCTCGTGACCCTGTGGCTGGAGACCGTCGAGGGCGCCGCCCCCCACCTCGTCAGGGATGGAGACGGTGTCGAGGTGGCCGGGGGGTGGCCGTGCGCGGTCTTCCCGACCGACTGGGCCGCACGGCGGCGCGAGCTGCTCGCCGACTACCGGGCCGCCCTCGGGACGCACCGCCTCAGCGCCCGGGCCACGGATCCGCGGGGAACGCTCCAGCGCCTGCTGAAGCCGTTGGAGCGCTGCGTCGAGGACAGCCGGAACCTCTCCGGCCGTGACGTCGGTCGCATCCGTCGGACCCTCGCCGACGCCACTCAGCGTCGGGGTACTCCCGACGCGGCGGAGCACGTCGCCCTCCGACGCGACCAAGCGCGCATCGCCGCGCTGCCCACCCGCCGGGACTTCGGACAGGTGGCGGCGCGCCGTCTCCGCCACCTGCCGTCGGACGGGGGCCTGCCGTCGCTCGAGCTCGTCGCCGCGCCCATCACCGCCGAGGAGGCCAACGCGCGTCTCGGTGAGGGGACCGCGGTGCCGGAGTCCATCGTCCGTCGCGCCGCGCGCGCCCTCGAGGCTCCGCTGCCCGAGCTCATGGAGCGCGGTCTGGTGGCGTCGGGCGAGGTCCTCGCCCGGGTCCTGACCCAGGTGACCGCCCAGGCTCTCGCCTCCGGCATCGACGATCCGGATCTGCGGGCGCTGTTCGCGTGGATCTACGCCGCGTTCCGCCGCCGTCGCTCGCTCCTGCTCCTCGGTCTCGAGCACCAGGTGCGCATCGACGAGCTGCCGTGGGTCACGGCCATCGCCCCGCTGCGGTCGTCTCGGCTCGGCGCGCGCGCCGCGGCGCGCCAGACGATGGAGGAGGCGGTGATCCTGTCCTTGACGGCGTTCCCGCAGACGATGCTCCCGAACCCGCTGGTGGCGGAGCTGCGGGCGCTGGCGAAGACCGCCTCGCTCGACCTGCCCCTGCTGGAGGAGGTCGCGGCGGACATCTTCATGGGGACGTTCACGGAGAAGTGGCGCATCGCCGCCGCGCGGGCGTCCGGATCGCTCGAGGGGTCGCTGTACGCGCGCTACTACGACCTGCCGGCGCCGTCGAGGTGGGCCGGGCGGCGGTCGATCGTGAAGTGGGGCCGCAAGACCGCCGCCGACGTCGCCGCGCTCTGTCGGGAGCGTGCGAAGGAGGTGGAGCACGGCGCGGGGAGCTGGGTGGCCGGCAACGGCGCCGTCCTCGAGCAGAGCCAGATCCTGACGACCCAGAACCTGGTGGTGCTCGTGGACGAGCTCGGTCTCCACGGCGTCCTGCGACCCATGGCGGGCCAGCTCGCCACCGATGCCCTCGCGTGGGTCGTCCGCCGGCACCGGCAGCTGCCGCCGCGGTACGTCAGCCGTCTGCGGATGGTGAAGAACACCGCGTACGCGTGGCGCCAGGCGATCTACTTCCTGTCGCTCGCCCCGGACCACGAGGCACGGCGGGTCGTCACCGCGCTCGAGACCGAGGCCTGGAGCGCCACCGGCGAGCCCTGGGCCCAGCGGCTGCTGCCCGCCATCACCGGGCTGCGTCGGGTGATCGACGGCGAGCGGTTCGACGAGCGCGGGCGCATGGGCCGCGATGCCCGTCGCTTCCTCGGCTGGTCCGTGGGCCCCCACCCCATGCTCGGCGAGGCGGCGGCGCGCTCCTGACCGCCGCGGCCTCGGTCGGTCGCTTCCCAGGGGGCGATGGTTCCGCGCGCTCCGTTGCGGCACCATCGCCCCCCGACCGCCTCAGGGAGCGCCATGCACCAGCCCACGATCCTCGCCGCCGTCCCGTCCCACGCTTCGTTCGTCGAGCTCGACCTCGCCCACGGCGCCGACCCGCGCGCCGCCCTCGCCGAGGTCGGCTCGCTCTCTCCGCTGTCCGACCTCGTCGTGGGGCTCGGTCCGGGACTGCTCGCCGCGCGGGGCGCCACCCCGGCGGGCTACGGGCCCGTCCCCGTCCTGGAGCGCCCGGTTCCGGCCGTCCCCGCCACTCCGCACGACCTCCTCCTGCGGATTCAGGGGGCCGACCCCGGCGCGGTCCTGCACCGTCAGCGGATGATCCTCGCCGCGCTCCCTTCGTTCACGGTCGCCGAGGAGACGGCCGCCTTCATGTACGGGGAGAGCCGCGATCTGACCGGCTTCATCGACGGCACCGAGAACCCCACCGGCGACGACGCGCGGGAGGCCGCCTTCGCCGCCGACGGCTCCTCCGTCGTCGTGGTCCAGCGCTGGCTCCACGACCTGGACACCGTCGACGCGATGGGCGGCGGCGCCATGTCCCAGGCCATCGGGCGCGACCTGTGCTCGAACGAGGAGCTCGAGGACGCGCCGGAGACCGCTCACGTCAAGCGCACCGCGCAGGAGGACTTCACCCCCGAAGCCTTCGTCCTCCGTCGCTCGATGCCCTGGAGCGATCACCGTGGCGCGGGCCTCGTCTTCGTCTCCTTCTCGGCCACGCTGGCGCCGTTTTCGGCCCAGCTGCGGCGGATGACCGGCCACGACGACGGTCTCGTGGACGCCCTGTTCTCCTTCACCCGGCCAGTGACCGGCGCGACGTACTGGTGTCCGCCCTGCGCCGACGGCCGCCTCGTCCTCTGAGCACGCGATGAACCCGACCATCGACCTGTTGCTGCGGCATCGGTCCGTCCGAGCCTTCACCGACGCTCCGGTCCCCCGGGCCCACATCGAGGCCGCGGTCCGCGCGGGCCAGGCGGCGTCCACGTCCTCGGCGGTCCAGGCCTACTGCGTCATCCACGTCACCGACCCGGCCACCCGCGAGGCGCTCGTCCCCCTGACCGGCGGGCAGCGCAAGGTCGCCGACTGCGCCGCGTTCTTCGTCGTCTGCGGAGATGTGCGCCGCCACCGTTTGATCTGCGAGGACGCGGGGGTCGAGTACGACGCGCGGCTCGAGGCGTTCCTGGTGGCCGCGGTCGATGCGTCCCTGTTCGCCCAGAACGCCGTCGTCGCCTTCGAGAGCCTGGGCTACGGGATCTGTTACGTCGGCGGACTGCGGAACGAGCTCGCCGACGTGGACCGGCTCCTCGAGCTGCCAGACGGTGTCTACCCGCTCTACGGCCTGTGCGTCGGGGTGCCGGCGGAGGAGCCGAGCGAACGTCCGCGCCTGCCGCTGCCGTCGGTCCTGTTCGAGGACCGCTACCCGAGCGACGACACCGTGCGCGCCGAGCTCGCCGCCTACGACGCGACCTACCGCGACTACATGGAGGCCCGGTCGGGCAAGCGCCGCGACTGGACCGGGTCCATGTGGCGCAAGTTCAGCCGCCCCGCCCGCGACCGCCTCGCCGCCTACTACGCGAGCAAGGGGGCGGACTTCGGGTAGTCGGACTCCAGGCGCACGGCGGCGCCCCGTTGCCGGAGCGCCGTCGCTGGCGCACCTACTTGGCTCGCTCGGGAGTCGGCTGCGGCCGTCCCTCCTTTCCTCGAGACGTCCAGTATCGGTCGTTGTTGGGGTTCTTCTGGTTCGCGCGGTTGTCCTGCGCGGGCTTCGGGGGGGCTGGGTTGCGCCGGTCGTCGGTCTCGTCACTGGTCATGCTGACCTCCTTCTCGAAGAGCCTGCGTCGAGACTCGCAGCAGCTCTACCGCGTTTCCCGAACGCGTCCTCTCGACTGTCATCGTTTCCCGAACGCGTTCTTCAGCCCGAGCTCCGCATGCCACGCTGTTGCTGATGGCGACGGCCCTTCCCAGCTCCGAGACGATTCTGCGGTCCCTCCTGGGAGCGCTCGGTGTTGCACACGAGCACTATCCCGCCGGGCGACGCACGGGCTCCGAGCGCGTCTGCGATGACATGCGGCGTGGAGAGAGCACGAGGGCTCAGCGTCGCGGTGCCCTCTCCGCGCTTGCGCAGGCGACCCGTCTCTTTGAGGGTACTCCCGCCGAGCTCGCCGGTCTCGAGCGCGGCTTGGCCCGCTGGGACGAAGTGCGCGTGCTCGCTGAACTCTCCCCGGCCGTCTCTGAGGCCGGGCCGGTCGCTCTGCTGCCCTTCCTCCAGTCGGTGGCCACCTGGGCGGGGTTGCTGGCGGCGGCCTCGGCGGGCCCCGGATCGGGTCCCGCGGAACCACGCGGTCCCAGCTTCCTTGCGCGGACCGTGCGAAGGATGCTTCTCGAGGTGCCCGGTCGATCGAGGGCGGCCAGGCTCGAGGCGCTGAACGATTGGTTGGCGGAGTTCCGTCCTGGCGCGCCGGGTCTCTCTCGATCGACCGTCGACCGATGGCTGGGCCGTCCGACACGTCCGAGGTCTTCGGCCCTGGAGCGCTTCGCAGCCGCCGTGAGCGGCCTCGCCGAGGACGGGGACGCTCGGGTCAGGCTCGGCCGGCTGCGGGTGTCGTCTGCGATCGATGTACTCGTTGGCCAAGTGGACTCCGGACTTGGGCTGGACCCAAGCACCGGCACCTCCCACCTCACCCTCCTCAGGAACCGGTTCTTCGCCACGGCCAAGTACGCGCTGGCACGGGGGCCGAGGTCCGCTGCCTCCGAGTCGACGAACGGGCACCCCAACCTTCGAGACTCGATTCTGCAGGGCAATGTTGGCCCCATCATCCGAGCGTTCGGGTCCGAGGGCGCAGCCCCGCTCTGGCTGGTCGGAGACCTGTTGGGTCTGGTGTTCGGACCCGCCTGGTGGCTGGTGCGTGCACATGCCTCTGTCGACGACCTCGCGAGGATGTGGGCAGAGCCGACGAAGCAGGTCCTTCAGGAGACCCTTCAGGACGCGCTGCCGATGTACGCAGTCCTCAAAGGGGAGGTGCGGCTCCTCACGGAGATCGCGGCTGTGGCGCCCGTTGACTCGGTGGGCAGAGAACTGCTCGAACAGCTCGTCGCCGCCGAGGAGCTCGACCCTGACCAGCTCTTCGACAAGGCCCGTCCCCTACTCGGCGACCCCCAAATCGGGCCCCTTCTGATCGTCGCCCTTGCCCCCCAGCTCGCTGTGAGGTCGATAGAGGTGTTCGGGACGATGAGCCTCGAAGAAGCCCTCGAACTCAGAGACCAAGGCATCGCCGAGGCGTCGGCGCGTTCGAAAGCCGAGCGGCACGCGTGGGCAACGGTGAGCGCCACCCTCATGCTGGGTGTCGCCGTCTCGAGTGCAAAGACAGGCAACGAAGAGGGACGTCTACTCGCAGTCTCCGCGTTGAGGCGGCTGGGAACAAACCACGACCTGCCCGGTGAGCTTCACAGCCGCATCGCTGCCGTCATGGAGCAGATCGGTGCCAGTCGTGAAGCACGATGGCACCGAGAAGCAGCCGCCAGAGCTGGAGTCCTCGTCGCCTGAGTCCAGGTGCGGACCGCGTCGGCCGCCCCTCACTCCACGAAGAAGGCGTTCGTCATCGCGTAGGGGGCGAACCCGCGCCAGAGGTCGGCCACCCCCTGCGTCCCCTCGACCTCGACCGTGAACCAGGACGCGCCGTCGGCCGAGACCGGGATCTCGCCGTCGAACCAGACCCCGTCCGTCGACGTGGTCAGCGCCTGCTCCCAGAGCACCTCGCCGTCCCGGTGGACGCGCAGGGTCCCGGGCTCCACCCAGTCCGGCGCGCGCACCACCACCTGGAACGCCCCCACCGTCCCGGAGGTCGTCTCCCCGGGCAGGACCGGTCCCGCGCCCAGGTCGAGCGTGGCCCGCAGCGTCGTCCCGCCCGCCACGATGACCCGCCCCGCGAGCAGCGCCTCGACGATGTCCGCGTCCGTCACGCCCTCGGCTCCGGCGGCTATCAGCACGTCGGTCCGGCCCCAGCCGCAGGGGATGTACGAGTAGTGGGAGTCCGAGCTGCCCATCGGCACCCGCGCATGGCCGGCGTTGAGCATCCCGAACCAGTCCGCGCGGACCTGCGGCAGGTCGACCACGCCCCCATTGAGGAGCTCGAACGTCTGCCAGTCCCAGGACCAGAAGTCGTCGTTCCGCGGCGCGCCCTCCTGGGCGTCGAACTGCGCCACCGTGAACATCCCGGGCGTGCGGGGGTGGTTCACCTGGGTGATCACGTCGGTCCCGTGGCGGGCGTGCATGCGGTCGAAGAGGTCCTGCGTGTCGCGGGGCACCTCCCACCATGGCTCCGCGCCGCCGTTGGGCTCATCCGGTCGCGGCGTGATCGGGTAGAGGTTGATGTGCCCCCGCAGGGTGCTCGTGACCTCTACCCCGGTCGTCGTCTTCATGAGCGCGTCGAGCCCGAGGGCCTCGGCCAGGGGCGCGTAGTCCACGAGGCGGTCGTGGTCCGTGAGGATGGGCAGGTCCACGCCCGTCGCCGCGCAGGTCACCAGCCGGTGGGCCATGCCGAGGGCTCCGTCCATGCTCGGGGCGGCGTGGAGGTGCGAGTCCAGCGTGAGCCAGCCGTCCCGCGGGATCTGCTCCGCGAGGACCACCGGGACCTCCACCGTCTGCCCCTCGGCCACGACGATCTCCTCGATGCGCGCCTGCGCGTGGCGCTGCCCGTGGCCCACCACCGCTCGGTACGTCCCCGGCGGGAGCGGCACGTCCAGGGTCCCGCTCGCCGTCCAGCCCCGCATCGCGAGTCCCGACGGGATGGCGAAGGCGTCCCACAGCGCTTCGGGGACCGTCGTCGGCACGTCGACCGCCCGGATCTCCACCACTCCGGGGAGGGGGGCGCCGTCCGAGTCCGCGAGCGCGAACCGGGCCGAGGACCGCGGCGGGACCTGCAGGTCCAGCTCGACGCCGGCGGCGACCGTCAGCTCCGTCGCCGCCGGCGTCGCCCGCCCCACGGCCCAGGGGAACGCCGGCCCGCCCTCGCGCACCCGCTCCAGGTGGCGCTCTTGCACCGCGGGCGCCGCCTGGGGGCCGTAGCGCAGGCTGTCGTCGATGTCCGTCATCTCGTCGTGGGCTTGCGCCACCGGCCACGCCGAGAACGTCTCTCCCACAGGCAGGCGCGCCGACCACGCCCCGGCCGTGTCGGTGATCGCGAACCCGTGCGCCGCATCGCTGTCGGTGAACCACACGCGCGCGCCCGCGACCCCCTCCGCGCCCTCGAGGACCCGGCCAGACACCGTCGCCAGCGTCGTCCCCTGGGTCGCGAGGCGCTCGGCCTCCGCGGTGGCGATGTCCGGGGCGACGGCGAAGTAGCGGGTGATCGACTGGCTCGTGCCCGGCGCCAGCGTGATCTGTGGGTGAGTCACCGTCGTGATTCCCAGGTCGCCGCCAAGGGCGCCGAGCCCCTCGGCCCGGAACGTCCCCGTCGCCGGCCAGAGCGACAGCGTCGCCTCCCCGGTCTCCCCGGTCACGCCCACCAACGTCCGCTCGTCGTCCTCGGGGCCGGCGAGCCCGGCTCCGGGCGCCCACTGGTGCAGGTCCTCCCCCGAGCTCAGGACGCCGTCCCGCGGCTCGAACGCCACCGGCTCGCTGCTCTCGTTCGTGAAGGTGACCGTGAGCGTGGCGGTCCACGCATCCGGCGGGAGCCGGACCTCCTGCTCGATGCGCAGGCCGAGGGGCGGCACGGTGGGTTCTTCCCGCTCGAACAGCCCGGTGAGGTACTGCCACGTCACGTCGGTCCCCACGGACCGCACGACTGCGTCCCCGCCGTCCGTCCCGTCGCTCACCACCTCGACGGAGTCGGCGTGGAAGAGCCGCCCGAGGCCGAAGGCGATGAACTGGTCTTCGAGCGTGTCGCGGCCGACCCCGTTGCCCACCAGATCGGCGTCGATGATGTGCCCGCCGATGTCCACGATGCCGTGGCTGCGGTGGGCGCCCTGGATCACGAGCTGGACCCGGTCGTTGTAGAGCTTGATGTCGCCCGCGCGTCCCTCGGCGTTCACGCCCCCGAAGAGCACGTCTTCGGCTCCTTCCCGGACGATGCCGGCGCGCGCCTCGCCTGGGCCGGCGGCGATCCCCGGGTCCCAGCCGAGATCCACCGGGGTCGGCTCCGGCGGCGGCTCGGAGGCGGACGGGCATCCCGTGACGACCGCCACGGCCAGCGCGAGCACGGAGAGCCGCGCGAGCAGCGCCTTGCCCCGGGGCGACAGGCGGTAGCCCGGGCTGAAGCTGATGGTCAGGCCGAGCTCCTTGAGCTGCCGGATGCGCCGCTTGAACGTGGGCTTGTCGAGCCCGAGCCCCGCGGCGAGATCGGCGGCCCGCACCTCCGGGTTCTCATCGAGCAGGCGCAGGTACTGGCGCGTCCAGGGCTCGCCGACCCGGTCCTTGCGGTCCAGCTTCGTCACCAGGGTCGCCACGTCCTCATCCGACAGGTCCGCGTTGTTCCGCAGGGTGACTCGCGGGTCCTCCCCCGCGTAGGACAGCCCGATCCGGTAGACCTTGCCGGAGCGCTTGCGCAGCTCGGCCTTGAGCGCAGCCAGCGTCGCGTGGCCGCTCTTGCGGGCGTCGTCCGCGGTGAGCGAGCCCATCGTCACGACGTCCACGCTGTCCACGGAGAGCTCCCCCCGCGGTGTTCGCTGGCGCCCGCCCGTCTTCGCGTGCGGCTTCGTCCATCGGCGGTACACCCGGTCGAATCGCCCCTCGACGATCCCGTCCACGACGGCCATTCTCAGCAGCATCTCGGCCTCCCGAGCCACCTCGCGGGTCGCTCCAGCCGCAGCGTAGTGGACCCGCCGATCACGCGACGTGGGGTCGCGCGGCGGGCCGACACGGGACTGATAGTCTCCGCGCCGCCGAGAACCCCGGAGAGTCGCTCATGCGCCAGTTGGTTGCCCTGTTGTCCCTGTCCCTGCTCGCCGCGTGCCCGTCGTCTCCCGGCGGTGAGCCGGAGCCCGAGCTCAGCGACGCAGCGGGCGTCCGCATCGACGAGATCGCCGTCTACCAGGGGGTGAAGCGGACGCTCATCGCGGACGGCGAGGAGGTGGACAGCGAGGTGCCGCTCATCGCAGGGCGCGACGCCCTCGTGCGGGTCTTCGTCAGCTCCGACGACGGCTACGACGGCGAGGCGGTGACCGGGCGCCTGCACCTGGGCGACGAGGTCATCGAGGTCGAGGTGGACCGGGTGCGGGACGAGTCGCGGGACCACCGCCTCGACTCGACCGTGAACTTCGTCGTGCCGGGGGACCTCGTGCAGGACCCGCTGGAGTGGTCGGTCGAGCTGCTCCAGCAGGGGGAGGGGACCAACGAGGACGCCCGCTTCCCCGCCGACGGGACGCACGAGACGCGCGTGGAGGGCCGGGCGAACCGCTTGCGCCTCGTCATCGCTCCGTTCTCCTACGAGTTCGACGGCTCAGGACGGCTTCCCGACCTGTCGGAGGCGCAGATTGCCCGTATCCGGGATCTCTTCCTCGGCCTGTATCCGGTCTCGGACGTGCAGATCCGCGTCCGGGACCCGGAGCCCTGGGACGGGGAGCTGCGCCCGGACGGCACCGGCTGGGAGTGGGTGGGCTTCCAGCTCTTCCAGATGCGCGGGCAGGACGGAGAGACGGACGACGCCTACTACTACGGCATCTTCAACCCCGCCGACACGCTGGAAGAGTACTGCGGCTTCCAGTGCCTCCTTGGGGTGACTCTGCTCAACAACGACCCGCCGGACACCGGGAGCGTGAACCTGCGGCTCGCCCTGGGGGTGGGCTTCACCGAGTCCGCGCCGAGCACCGCGGTCCACGAGATCGGCCATTCCCACGGCCGCCAGCACGCGCCGTGTGGCCCGCCCTCGATCCTGGAGGGGATCGATCCGGGCTACCCAAACAACACCGGTGACCTCGACGTCTGGGGCTGGGACATCGTCCACGAGGAGCTGAAGGCTCCCGACGAGATGACCGACTTCATGGGGTACTGCGACCCCCAGTGGGTGAGCGAGTACACGTACACGGCGCTGCACCGCCGGGGCACGAACGTGAACGCGAACCTCTCGGTCGAAGGGACGTTCTCCTACGACGTGCTGTGGTGGGACGGGGCGACCTTGCGCTGGGTGCAGACGCTCGACAAGCCCGGGCCGGTCGCGGGCAAGGCCGTGGAGGTGACGGCGCTGACGGACGGAAACCCGTCGCCGCGCGGAGGCGTCTTCGTCCCCTGGGACCACCTGCCGGGGGGGGTCCTCCTCGTGCTGCGGGGGGAGCTCGAGGCCGACCGGTACGAGGTCACGCTCGACGGACGGTTCGCCACCGCCGAGCGCTGAGGACGCCCACCGGGCGGCTGGTTCGGGCGATTTGGGCGAAATCGACCTGACGAAAAAGACGATTTTCTGTTGCGGAGTCGATTTTGGGCGACTAAAACGTCCGTATGCGTCACAACCGACTCATCCGACTTCTCGCCTCCTCCCTCCTCACCCTCTCCCTCGCGGGCCTGACGGCGTGCGGTCCGGCTCCCGAGGCCGACCCGAACATCGGCGAGGCCATCGCCAGCTGCCTCTACGTCAACGGCTTCTCCGACAAGCTCGAGTGCAAGGAGTACCTCGGGTCGGAGTGGACGGATGAGGCGATTCGTGACAACTGCGCCTCCCCGGTGCCGGGCACCGACCCCGGGGCCGTCGAGTGGGGCGTGGGCTGCGACCGCTCCGAGATCCTCGGCATCTGCGAGGTCGACCCGGGCACGGTCGAAGCGTCCAACATCGTCTTCCTCGGCTCCGACGCCGCCGACTGCTCGGGCCTCCAGGTGGGCTGCAACTTCGCCGGGGGCGAGTACAAGCCCACGGACACCTGCGGCGGCGACTACGAGTCGGCCCCCTTGCCTACGGACCGGGAGCCCTTCCGCCCCTTCAACCAGGTGTGCAGGGACCCGCTGCCGGGCGAGCCTCCGGGCCTCGGACCGGACGGTCAGGTGTGCACCTGGGAGGCCATCTCCGCGTCCACCGAGGAAGGGCGTCACTTCGCCGACTACGCGTCCTGCGAGCCCCTGTACGTCCAGCGCCCCTACTGGGCGGCGCGCGTCGAGGCGAACACCCCCGAGGACGACCCGCGGTACTCCGACGCCGAGTGGCAGGAGGAGTTCGAGTGGGTGACCGGCCAGATCGAGTCCTCGGGCTGCGTCTGCTGCCACACCACCGAGTTCTCGCCGCCCCAGGGCCCCTCGGGCTGGTACCTCGAGGCCGACGGCATCTGGATCGACACCATCGACGACGACGGGATGGCGATGATGGCCGGCTGGATCGACTCGACCGCCTTCGGGATGTTCCCCCCCGAGGACAACAACGGCTTCGACCGGAGCATCACGGGCACCGGAAGCACGGACCCGCTGCGGATGCGTGAGTTCTTCGAGGGCGAGCTCGCCCGCCGCGGCTTCACGGAGGCCGACTTCGCCCAGGAGCGTCCCTTCGGCGGGCCCCTCGCCGACCAGCTCGACTTCGTCCCGACGCGCTGCGAGGGCGACGTGGGCGTGGCAGCGGACGGCACCATCACCTGGACCGGGGGCGGCGCCCGCTACGTCTACGTGATGCGCGCCGACGCGGAGAACCCGGGCGTCCCGCCGAACCTCGACCTGCCGGACGGCACCTTCTGGCGCGTCGACGTCGACCCGGACGACGCTCCGATCAGCTCGGGCATCCAGTACGGCTCGGTCCCGGACGGGGCGAAGCAGTTCTTCCCGCGGACGGGCAACCCGTCGCCGCTCCGCCCCGGCTTCGCCTACTACCTCTACGTGCTCCAGGACGTCTACGCGCCGATCACGCGCTGCACGTTCGTCGCGGAGTAGCGGCCGCCGCGTCCCGGGGGCGGGCACCCCGCCGGCGTCTTCAGTCGAGTCGGGGCAGCTTCGCCTCGATCGCCGCCACGAGCCCCTCGAGGCGGCCGATGCGCTCGATGTTCCCGTCGCGCGCCGCCATGAGCAGCAGCTCGCGGCTGACCCACCAGCCGTCGAGGTCGACCCGCGCCCCACCGTGCAGGCCACCGACGCTGGCTTCGAGGTCGGACAGCGTGCTCTCCGCGAGGTCCCAGCGCCCCATCGCCGCCGCGGCGGGCGCCCGCGCGATGCGGATCGGGCCCACCATCCAGCCCACCCCGTCCGCCTCGGTCTCCCTCAGCAACGTCGTGAGCTCGTGATAGGCGTCCTCCACGTCGCCCTGGGCATACGTCACCATCCCGAGGTTCGCTCGGGCCAGGGTGGCCAGCGGGCTGCCGACGGCTTCGAACATGAGCAGCGCCTGGCGGTAGTGGTCGCCGGCCGCCTCCAGCTCGCCCGAGAACCGGAACACCTCGCCCGCCAGCATCAGCACCGAGCCCAGCCGCCCATCGATCCCCAGGTACCGCAGGTCGGCGACGAGGCGCGTCGCCATCTCCCGCGCCTGGGCCAGCCGCCCCTGCGCGAGCACCAGCTGGAGCTGCGTGATCGTGCTCACCGAGCGGTTGCGTGAGCTCTCGGTCTTGCTGATGAGCGCCTCGGCGCAGTCGATGTCCGTCGCGGACTCCGCCCATCGCCCGAGCGCCTGGAGCAGATCCGCCCGGTCAGCGAGGACCTTGCGCGTCGTGAGCCGATCGCGCGGCTCGGCCAAGGAGACCGCCTCGGCGTAGGCGGCGAGGGCGTCCTCGGGCTGCCCGACCTCCCGCCGGGCGAGCCCGAGCGTGTGCAGGGCGCGCGCGCGGCCCACGGGCTCCGTCGCTGCCGCCACCGCCTCGGCGGCGGCCCGATCCGCCTCGGCTGGATGCCCGGTCGCTCGATGCTCGACGCTCACCAGCCGCAGCGCTTCGGCGGCCACGTCCGGCAGCCCCGCCGCCCGTCGCGCCAGCGCCCGCCCATCGGCGACGAACCCCGGGCTGCGCGTGCGGCTGCGGTGGGTGAGGGCCCACAGATCGAGGCGGAGGGCTGGGTCCTCGTCGCGACCGATGCCCAGCGCGTCCACCAGGGTGCGCGCCGCCTGCAGCTCGAGCTCCGCCCGGTCCCGGTCGCCGCGTCGCTCGCGCGCTTCGAGGATCCGCAAGCGCAGGGTGAGGGCCTCGCGCTCCCGCGCCGCGACCTCGAGGAGGCGGGCGCGCCACTCGGACGGGATCCGAGCTCCGCTGCTCTCGGCGCCATCGAGGAGAGCGACGGCGAGCGAGCGCGCCTCGTGGCGCGGCTCCGCGCGGAGGGCGGCCGCCAGCTCGCCGGACCGCAGGGTCCAGGCCTGGCGTGACTGGCTGGCGAGGCCGGCGCGCGCGAGGCGCCGGAGCGCCGTGCCCGCGTCGACGTCGAACGGGGCGGCGGCGTGGCGGAGCAGGGCGGCCGGGGCGGGCCCATCCAGCTGGGCGATGAGCTCGGCCACGAGCCGCCCGGACGCGCCCCCGATGGCGTCGAGCCGGCTGACGGCGCGGGCGCGCGCGTCCTCCTGGGGAGGGAGCGAGGCGCCGGGGCGCAGCCGGAAGCGCCCCCGGACGGCCACCAGCTCTCCGGCCTCGGCCAGGGCCACGAGCTCCGCCCGCAGCGTCCCCGGCCGACCGTCGGCGCGCCCCACGAGCCGGTCCCGCAGCTGACCGTGGAGGGGGAGCAGCGAGTCGGCGAGCTCGGTCAGGCGGGCGCGGGACAGGGGAGGGAGCTCGAGGCGCGAGAGCCGAGGGTGCCCGAGCAGCGGGGCCACCGACGCGGGGTCCGCCGCCTCGGACGGCTGCACCAGGAGGAGCAGGATCGGCAGGGGCTCGAGGCGGGCGAGGCGGACGAGCTGGCGGCCGATCCCCCGTCCGAACCCCGCCCCACCGGAGAGCACGACGATGAGCGGCTGCCGCGTGGCTTCGAGCGCGAGGACCCGCCCCGCGATGACCCGGCGCTCCCGCTCCTGGGACCGGTCGAGCTCCTCCGACGCGTCCCCGGACAGCACGTCCACCAGGACCTCGAGGGCCAGCTCGCTCTCCTCCCCACGTCCGGTGAGCCACCGTCCGAGGCGTTCGCGCAGCTCGGCCCCCCGGAGCTCCGCGGTGCCGGTCATGTGGCGCAGGACGCGGGCGGGGAGGTCCGGGTCGTCCCCGTCCAGGCGCACCGCGAGCGCCGGACCCTCCTCGGCGCTGGCCTCGCAGAAGTGGCGCACGACCGCGTCCCGGTCGAGGGACTCCTCCGCTTCGATCGCGACCACCTCGAGCGCTCCGCTGTCCGTCACCCGGCGCAGGGCCCCGTGGAGGAAGGCGAGGGCGCGCTCCCGGCCCACGGGCTCGGGGGGGCGGAGCGCGAGGAGCGGCAGACCCGCTCCGAGGAGCTTGGGCGGACGCCGGTCCCGCTCCGGCTCGGCCCGATCGGACCAATCGAGCTCGGACAGGCGGCGCGCGAGCTCGGCCGAGGAGCGGGGGCGATCCTCGGGCGAGGGAGACATCGTCGCGACGAGCAGGTCCCGCAGCCCGTCGGGCACGGCGAACGTGGGCGTCCAGGGCGACAGATCCATCCGCGTCTTGCGGAACAGCAGCTGCATGCGGTCCCCGTCCAGATCGACGGGCGGGTTCGCGCAGACCAGGCGCCAGGTGAGGCAGGCCAGGGCGTACAGATCGGTCCAGGGGCCCAGGTCGCTCGCGTCGGCGGACAGCTGCTCGGGGGCCATGTAGGCCGGCGTCCCCACCGAGACGAGGTCGTCGCGCTCCCCCCCGGCGAACCACGCGATGCCGAAGTCCACGAGGCGCAGCCCTGGGCGCACGTCTCCGTCGCCCGCCCGGAGCACGTTGGACAGCTTCAGGTCCCGGTGGAGCACGCCGCGCGCGTGGGCGTGCCCGAGGGCGGAGAGGAGGACCACGAGCATCCGGTGCAGGGAGACGGCATCCCGGATGGGCGGGGCCCCGATCGTGCCGCCCGAGACGTGCTCCATCACGAGGAACGGCGCCCCCTCGACGAGGCGTCCGCAGCCCCGCGCCGCGGACACGGGATCGACGGTCCCGAAGTCGAGCAGCGCGACGATGTGGGGGTGGTCGAGCGACGCGATGGCCCGCGCTTCCCGCTCGAAGAGGGAGACGATCTCCGGGTCGCCGAGGAACCGGCGCAGCGTCTTGACCGCCACCTCGGTGCCGGTCGTGCGATGGACGCCGTACCAGACATGTCCGGTGGCGCCCGCTCCGATCGGCCGCAACAGATCGAAGTCGCGGAGCGGGACGGGGTCGGTCACGCGCGGAGTCTAGACCCCGCGCGCGACCAGGATCCCGCCGGGGTCACGCCGCCGAGGCGGCCCGCAGCCACTCCGTCAGGTCGTCGGCGCCGCCGATGTGCTCGCCGTTGACGAAGATCTGGGGGGTGGTGACCCGGCCGCTGAGGGCGCGCAGGCGCCGCGGGGACGAGGCGATCTCCTCGTAGGCGATGCCGGCGTCGTCCAGCAGCTGGCGGGCGCGGGCGCAGTGGCTGCAGCCCTCGCGGCCGACCATGACCACGTCCATGGCCCGGGCGTCGGGGCGGAGCCAGCCCAGGACCGTGTCCGCGTCGGAGACCTCGAAGGGGTCGCCGGGGACGTCGGCCTCGATGAACGCCTTCTCGACCACGCCGTCGTTCACGACCATGGCGTAGCGCCAGGACCGCTTGCCGAAGCGGAGGTCGCTCTTGTCCACGAGCATGCCGAGCGCCTCCGTGAGCTCGCCGTTGCCGTCGGGCAGGTACGTGACCCGGGTGGTGCCCTGGTCCTGCTCCCAGGCCTCCATGACGAAGGGGTCGTTCACGGAGACGACGACGAGGTCGTCGATGCCCGCGTCGGCGAAGGCGTCGGCCAGCTCGTCGTAGCGGGGGACGTGGCTGCTGGAGCAGGTGGGGGTGAACGCGCCGGGGAGCGAGAACGCGACGACGCGCTTGCCGGCGAAGAGATCGGCGGTGGTGCGGTCGACCCAGGCGGCTCCCTCGCGGAAGCGGAAGGTGAGGTCGGGGAGGCGGGTGCCTTCGAGGGACTCGGCGGTGGGGAGGGTCATCGTGTCTCCATGTGTGAATCTGGTTCACGAGGGCGCGCTCGGCCCTCGGCGGCTGCTTTCCCGCGCCGCACAGAGAGCATTGTGCGTTCGAGGCATTCGATCCAATACACGCTCGGCATGGTGGGGATAGTCTGTGGTTATGAACTGGACCCCGACCCTCCGCCAGCTCGAGTACATCGTCGCCGTCGCCGACGTGGGCGCCTTCGGCAAGGCCGCGCGGCGGACCTTCGTCAGCCAGCCCGCCCTGAGCAAGCAGGTGAAGGAGGTGGAGGAGGGGCTCGGCGTCGTCCTGTTCGAGCGCACCTCCCGGGGCGCCGTCCCCACCCCGGAGGGGCTCACCCTCATCGAGAGGGCCCGGCGGATCCTCGCCGAGGTCCACGAGCTCACCGACGCGGCGGCCGCCCTGAGCGATCCCTTCGCCGGTGTCCTTCGGGTCGGCGCCATTCCCACCCTCGCGCCCTACGTCCTGCCGGGGTTCGTCGGGGCGGTCCGGGAGCAGCTCCCCCGCCTCGAGCTGCGCCTCGTGGAGGAGCAGACCGAAGCCCTCGGAGCACGCCTGCTCGCCGGAGAGCTCGACCTCGCCATCGTCGCGTTGCCCTATCCCTTCGCCGGCGTCCGGGTGCGGGGTCTCTACGAGGAGCCGTTCTTCCTCGTGGCCCCCGAAGGGCATGCGCTGGCGGACGGACCTCCGATCCTCACCGCCCAGGCCGCGGCCGCCGAGCCGCTGCTCCTCCGGGAGGGTCACTGCCTGCGGGGGCACGTCCTCGCGGCCTGCAACCTCTCCGAGGCGAATACGACCTTCGAGGCCTCCAGCCTGGGCACGCTGCTGCTCATGGTCGCGCAGGGCCTCGGCCCCACCCTCGTGCCGGAGATGGCGCTCCCCGAGGCGATGGAGGGACTCGTCGTGCGACCGTTCGCGGCGCCGGTGCCCGCCCGGGGCGTGGGGCTCTGGTGGCGGCCGAGCTCGCCCCGGGCCCCGCTGTTCGAGCGCTTGGGGGAGCTGCTGGTGGGCACGCGGCCCCGCCGAACGTAGGGGCGGTCCGCTTCGCCCGCCGTGACCCGCGGTAGGATCGGCTCGATGACCTCCTTGCCCGCGCCCCGCGCCCCCGCCGCCGTCGCCGTCGCGCTCTTCGTGGCCATCTGCGCCGTCTACCTCGTCCTCGTCCTGAAGTTCCCGCTCGGGTACATCTACGCGACCTACGAGAACCTGTACGGCGAGTGGCTCCAGGTCGCCCAGTTCGCCATCGCGATGGTGGTCTCCTTCGCGCTCGTCCGCCGGGCCGGGCACCCCCACCGCGCGTTCTTCGGCGTCCTCGGGCTCGCCTGCTTCTACGTCGTCGGCGAGGAGATCTCCTGGGGCCAGCAGGTCTTCGACTGGGACAGCCCCGACTGGTTCAAGGAGAAGAACCTCCAGGGCGAGACGAACCTGCACAACATGGTCACGGGTCCCTACTCGACGGCGCTCAAGGACGTCATCGAGTACACGCTGGCCGGTGGCCTGATCGGCTACGGCCTCATCGCCCCCGTGCTGCTGCGGGTCGGCTGGGGGCTGGCCCACAGGGTGGAGCGGCTCGGCCTCGCGATCCCCCCGCTCTACCTGTGGCCCTTCTGGACGCTCGGGGCGGCGTTCGAGGTCGGGTACTTCAGCTTCAACGAGGCCGAGGTCGCCGAGGTCCTGATCTCCTTCGCGCTGGCGGCCCTCGCCCTCCATCACCTCGTGGTGGCGCGGCGCGGCGGAGAGCCCCACGCTCCAGCCACCTGGGGGGCCGGCACCGGAGGCGCCCTGGCGCGGGGGCTCGCGGTCGCGTTCGCGGTGGCGCTGGTCGGTGCGGTCGGGGCGACCCAGGCGATGCTCTCCAACCCCGAATCGGCCCGGCGCGCCGACAAGCGTATCGGCGCGGGGATCGAGAAGTTCGCGGAGCGCTACGCCAACCGGAAGAACTACGCGGTCGCCAACGAGCTCTTCGGGATGGCCCTGGAGCGCGAGCCGGAGAACCGGGCGCACCTGCGCCGGTACGCCCGGACGCTGCGGCTCCTCGATCGCGACGACGAGGCGCTCGAGGTCCTGAACCGGACGCTGGAGCTGGACAAGGCGAAGCTCCGGGGCAAGCCGAAGAGCGCGTCGGCGCACCGATCCCTGGTGCGGACGTACCGGCTGCTGGACGAGGACGACACGGCCCAGCGCCACCTGGACGCGGCCCTGCGGATCTCGCGGCAGCGGGTCAAGGAGCACCCGCGCAGCCCCAACGCGCACTACTCGCTGGGGCGCGCCCTCGAGCTGTCGGGGGAGAAGAAGGAGGCGAAGGCCTCGTTCAAGATCGCCCAGAAGCTGGCCCCGGGGACCAAGAAGTTCCGCCGGGCGGTGCACCGGGTGGGCAAGGGCGTCGACTCGGGCTGATCGAGCTGGTCCACGCAGCGCTCCTCCGCGCGCAGCGTCCGTGAGTGTCCGCGGACACGTCCGGACATGCCTCCCGCGCAGAACACGGACGGACCCCTCCACCCCACCTCATCGGTGGGGTTGAGCCGATCTCCCAATGAACAAAGGGGTCCTGAGAACTTCTTCGGCCGCTGTTCCGAAGTTGGCACGGGCCGTGCTCTTGCTCCGGGCAACCAACCTGGAGCACCTCATGACCCGCCTCATCGCCACCATCGTCGCCATCGCCACCGTCGTCATCTCCAGCACCGCCGTCGCCGCTCCGAGCCCGGACATGTTCCGCGCCCAGGTCGCCGACGCCGCCGGAGAGGGCATCCGCGGCGCTTACGTCTGCGTCAAGTCCGACGCCCCCGACGTCTGCGCCCTGAGCGATGGCGAGGGCCGGGTCGAGATCCCCGCGACCCAGGGCTCGATCACGATGGAGGTGGTGGCGAGCACGATGGGGCCGGTCTCGGTGACGCTGACGCGCCGCGCTCGCACGACCACGGTGTCCTGCGAGAAGACGTTCGCCAGCCACCGCGGCCAGCACGCGGTCGTGAGCTGCTCGTTCGAGGGCTGAGAGGCTTGAACCCGCCTGGCTGGAGGACCCCGGGCGGAGGTTGGTAGCGAGGAGGACCCGGGCGAGCTGGAGGCTGAGGCCCGGGGAAGGAGCGACCGCCGTCACCCCCGGCGGTCCGGCTCCGAGAGGAGGGAGCGCGGCCGAAAGGTCGTGCTCCCTTCTGCTCTTGGCCCTCAGTCGTACCGCAGCGGCACCTCGAACAGCGCCCCGCCTTCGCGGTCGTGAGCGGGGAAGGGGGCGTAGCGGAAGGTGTCGGCGACGCACTCGGCGAAGTCCACGTCGCCCGTCGTCTCCGCGACCACCTCGGAGCTCATCACCACCCCGTCGCAGCCCACGAGCAGCTCGAGCTGGACCGTGCCGTTGCCCCCGCCGGCGTCGTAGCAGCGCAGGGTCTGCTCCTGGAACCCGCGCACCGCCGACTGGACCTGAGCGCCCGACAGCCCCTGGGTCGTCGCCACGCTGAACTCGCCGTCGCCCCCGCCGCCCCCGAAGGCGAGGCACGACTTCGGCGACGGCATGGACAGCGCCCCCCAGGACCGCCCGCCGTACGCCCGGGCGTCCAGCTCCAGCGTCCCCTCGGCCGCGATGTTGCCGCCCGGGTCCACGAGCACGACCTCAAGCCGGGCGTCGCCCGCGCGGTCCGGGCAGGTGAGCTCGAAGTCCACCTCGTGGGTCCCCGCTTCGCGGCGCACGGTGAAGGAGTCCATGCGCACGCTGCGCCCGCCCATCCGCAGGTCCCACTCCACCTGGAGCGGTACCGGCCGCCCCTCGGCGACCCCGTCCAGCGCGAACTCCAGGCCGGCCACGGCGCGGCGCCCGAGCGGGCAGAACGCGTCGCTGCTGAACATGTCCAGCACCTCGACCGACAGATCGCTGGCTCCGCCCCCGCCCATGCTCTCTCCGGCGGTGCCGTGGAGCGTCTCCGCGCCCCCGCCCCCTCCGCCGCCGCGGGTCCCCATCCCCGACAGGTAGGACGGCGCCGCCGCCATCGCTCCCGTGGACAGCGCGAACGTCGCCTCGAGAAGCTCGCCGCCGGCGCGCGGCGCGAACGCCCACAGAGGTGCCTGCTTGCCCGGCTTCAACCCGGGCTCCAGGTGCTTGAGCCAGGCCGTGAGGTCCTCGGACCAGACGCGTCCCCAGGCGACCTGCGCGGAGTCGATGAGCCCCTCGCGCTCGCTCGCCGGCACCGTGGCCAACCGCACCGGGATCGGCCCCTTCGCGGCGCGCGTGAGCCCCGGCAGCTTGTGCTTGTCCCCCCAGGCGCTGACCTGCTCCCGCGCATCCGCGACGCTGGACTCCTTGCCCCCGGGCTTCGCGCCCTTGCCCTTCGCCCACCGCTCGACCCACGGCCGGTAGAAGAGCGCCTCGCCACCGTCGGCGAAGAAGGGGACCTCCCCGGAGTGCACCGCCTTCGCGAACTCCAGCGGGTCCGCGCCCACCAGCAGCGGCGCCTCCTCCAGCGTGAGGAGCAGCGGCGTGTAGAAGGCGACCACCCCGAGGACCATGCTCGCCGTGCCGCCGTCGTCGCCCACCGCGGCCACCGGGGCTGCCAGCGCGACGTACCGGGATGGGTGGCGGACGGTCCGCGTCTCCGTCGCCCAGCCCGACGGCGCCTGGGTCAACGTCCGGTACGGGCCCTCGGGCGTCGCCAGCGCCGGGCCCGACAGGCGCACGCTCCGCAGCCAGTCCGTGAGGGCGGCGCTCCGTCGGGGCGTCGGGCGCAGCGACGGGACCGAGACCTTCGGCAGGGTCGCCATGCGCGACAGCTCCTTGCGCAGGTCCCGCGCCGCGTCGCCCGAGGCCTCGTCGTCCCCCAGGGCCGCCCAGCTCTGCCCCTGCGCGACGTCCACGAGCGGCACCCTCGGCGGCATCCCCCGGGACAGGGGGCGCAGGCCGCGCGGGACATGCATCGCCGCCACCGTCGGTCCGCCGACCGTCAGCTGGAACCCCGCGAGGAAGTGCGCCTTGTTCGGGTCGTGGGCGTTGAGCAGCTTCGCCCCCGACGGCTCCGCCGACAGCAGCGCGGGCATGTGGACCGTGACGAGGCCGTCGCCGCCGCCGCTCAGGGACAGCTTGAGCTGGCCACCCTCCACGCCGGGGCCCGAGCGGGGCAGGTCCGACGGGAGCTTCGCGAGCACGGACTCGAAGGAGGCAGGGTCGGCGTCGAGGGCCTCGAGGAGCCGCGGCGCGACCTCCCGCTCCCAGCGCGCCGCCGGAGCCGCCACGAGGTAGACCGCGCTGCGGTCGCGGATCCCCCGCAGGGTCCGTAAGTCGGAGCGGAGCAGACCCTTCTCCATGGTCTGGGGGTCCTGGGCCCGCGCCCACGTGTCTTCGAAGGTCACCGACCGCGACGCGGTGGTGCCGGAGCTCGGCAGGAGGGTCAGGGCGAGGACACCGAGGACGACGGAGGCGCGCATCGGCGAGCATCGTACGGCAGGGCGCTCCCGAGGCGTCCCGCGATGCCGGGGGGACCCGGTCGTGCCAGGGGCGGCCCGACGAAAACCGCGCGTCCCTCGGCTACGCTGTCGCCCCCATGAGCCGGAACACCTTGTCTCTCCTCCTCCTCGCCCTGCTGGTCGCCCCTGGCTGCCGGGGCACCCTGACGCTGTTCGGCGTCGAGCCCCTGGGCGACGACGACGACGCGGCGGACGACGACGATGCGGTCGCCGACGACGACGACGCGGCGGACGACGACGACGCGGCGAACGACGACGACGCGGCGGACGACGACGACTCCGTGGGCGACGGCCAGTGCGCGTCGGCCTGGACCCTGGACTGCGGCGCGGGCGCGGTCGACAGCTGGAACAACGGCGCGGACGACGGCACGAACGCGGTGCTGGAGTACTCCTGCCTGCCGGACCAGGAGTGGACGGGCCCCGAGTACACGTACACCTTCGTCGCCGAGCAGTCGGGGCAGCACACGGTCCGGCTCTTCGACTTCGACGGCGACCTCGACCTCTTCGCCGTAGACCCGGGCGCCGCGGGGCGCTGCTCGGGCGACAACTGCTTCGCGTTCTCGGGCAACCCGCCGGAGACCCCCGAGGAGCTGGCCCTCGAGCTCCAGGCGGGCCAGGAGGTCTACCTGGTGATCGACGGTTGGCAGGGCACCGTCTCGGACTTCTCCATCCGCATGGAGTGCCCCGGAGGTGGTGGGGACGACGACGACGACGATGACGACGATGACTCGGTCGACGCCTGCACCGCGCCCATCCTCGCGCGGCCGCACCAGGCGAACAACGCAGCCGTCTGGTCGAACACCGCCAACGGCTGGGCGAGCCAGGCGGGCCTGAACCCGTCGGGGCAGGGGACGGTCTGGGGCGTGGCGGTCGCCGACTTCGACTCGGACGGCTCCATCGACGTCATCACCGAGCGCCAGGGCAACGGCGGTCTGGAGGCCTCCCTCTTCGCCAACGACTGCAACACCGCCCAGTTCACCGAGACGAGCGTCTCCGGCTTCTCCTTCGCCGGCCTCGACGACCTGCACGGGGTCGGAGACCTCGACATGGACGGGGACATCGACGTCATCGGCATCGAGTGGAACACGGGCGTGGGGCGCACCTGGCTCAACGACGGCACCGGGACCGGCTGGACCGCCGTCCCCAACGCCTTCGACCTCGACTCCTGGGACACGGACGACGGCAACACCCACGAGTCGGTGGGCTTCCCGGCGGTGGACCTGACCGGGGACTTCCTCCCCGACCTGCTCGAGTGCAGCAACCAGTTCTCCTCCCCCACGAGCTGCACCATCCACGACGGCATCGGCGACGGTTCCTTCGTCGAGGGGTCGAGCTTCACGCTGGACCGCCTCGCCAACTCGGTCGCGGCCGCGGACTTCAACGGGGACGGCGCGGTCGACTACATCGGGGGGCTCGACGACGACGGGGACGCGGGTCAGGTCTGGATCTGGCTCGGCAACCCCCTCGCCCCCACGACCCTCCCCAGCGGCGCGGGCGTCGAGGCCTTCGACGTGCAGGGCGGCGGCAACAACCAGCAGAACGCCCCCGGGTACGGCTGGCTGTTCCCGGCGGACGCCGACGACGACGGAGACGTCGACGTCTTCGTGACCGTGATGGACCCCTTCGGCGGGGTGGACCACGAGATGTACCTCGCCGAGAACAACGGGCTCGGGGTCTTCACCGTGAGCTCCATCGACGACAGCGGGAACACGTGGGGAGGCGACGACGCGCTCATCCAGAGCAGCCTCGGCGTGCCCGTGCGGCCGGGGATCTCGATCACCCTGCCCCCCGGCCCCTGAGCCCCCGAGCAGCAGCGACGCCCGCCACGGGCTGAGAGGACGAGATGCCGACCCGCCAGGAGATGTGGGACCGCCTGGGTTCCGACGTCGACGTTCTGATCATCGGTGGAGGGATCAACGGCGCAGGGATCGCGCGCGACGCGGCGAAGCGTGGTCTGCGCACGGCCCTGGTGGAGATGGGGGACCTGGCCAGCGGCACGTCGTCCCGGTCGAGCAAGCTCGTCCACGGCGGGCTGCGGTACCTCGAGCAGTTCGAGTTCTCCCTCGTGTTCGAGGCGGTGTCCGAGCGGCGCATCCTCATGGACATCGCGCCCCACCTCGTGAACCCCCTCGGGTTCCTCTTCCCTGTCTACAAGGGGGACCGGCGGCTGCTGTCGACGATCTCGGCGGGCATGGTGGTCTACGAGGGCCTGTCCCTGTTCCGCAGCCCGAAGCGCTACCGGCGCCTCAAGCCGAAGCACGTGGCCGAGGAGGAGCCGGCGCTGACGCGCGAGGGCCTCAAGGGCGCCCCGCTCTACTACGACTGCTCCACGGACGACGCGCGCCTCACCCTGGAGACGGCGCTGTCGGCGACGGAGGTGGGCGCGGTCATCGCGCCGTGGGTGAAGGCGATCCGCCTTCGCCACGACGAGCACGGGACACTCGTGGGGGCGACGGTCGAGGACGTGCTCACGGGGGCGACGAAGGACATCGCGGCGTCGGTCATCATCAACGCCACGGGGCCGTGGACCGACTCGACCGTGGCCATGGCGTCGGTGCCCCCGGCCGACGGGGAGGAAGCGAAGACCTCTGCGCCGGTGCTGCGCCCCACCAAGGGCGTCCACATCGTGGTGCCGAAGGACGTGCTGCCCGTGAACCACGCGGTGGTCTGCTTCCACCCGGACGACGGGCGCGTGCTCTTCGCCCTGCCCTGGTCGGACGCGACCTACGTTGGCACCACCGACACGGACTTCGACGGCGACCCGTCCGAGGTGCGCGCCGACCGCGCGGACGTGGAGTACCTGCAGGCCGCGATGGCGAAGTACTTCCCCGAGCACCCGGTGACGGACGACGACATCATCTGCACCTGGGCGGGCCTGCGGCCGCTGGTGAGCCCGCCGAGCAAGGACGGCGAGGAGATGGACGAGTCGTCCGTGTCTCGCGAGCACCGCATCATCGTCAGCAAGAGCGGCCTCATCACCATCGCGGGCGGCAAGCTCACGACCTACCGGCTCATGAGCAAGGAGGTCGTGGACACGGCCAGCAAGATGCTGCGCTTGCGGGGCCAGCTGCGGCGGCGCCTCAACCCGGCGCGCACCGAAGAGGACCCGCTGCCGGGGGCTGTGTCCTGGCCTGAAGACGACGACCACGAGGTCGTGGCGCGCCAGATCAAGGACATCGGCGGCGACCAGGTGTCGCTGGCGACGGCGCGGCTCCTGGCGGACACCTACGGGATGAAGGGCGCCGACGTGGCGCGGCGGGTCAGGCAGGACAAGCGCCTCGCGGATCCGCTCGTGCCGGGGCGGCCGGAGATCCTCGCCCAGGTGGACCACGCGGTGCAGGACGAGCTCGCGTCCACGGTGACCGACGTCCTCAAGAACCGCACCGCGCTGTTCTACCGGGACCCCCACCAGGGGCTGGCGGCGGCGCCGGCGGTGGCGGACCGCATGGCGGACCTGCTGCGGTGGGACGAGGCGACGCGGATCAGGATGGAGCAGGACTACCGGGCCGAGGTGGACCTGTCCCGGCGGTGGAGGCTCGACCCGCCCACCGGGGTCGCTGACGACGCCGCGGGTGAGGAGATCGGCTCCGACGGCGGCGAGGATCCCGAGGGCGCTTGAGCTGATGCGCCGGGCCAGCAGCGCGCAGGACAAGGAGCGGCGGCGGACCGCCATCCTCCGGGCCGCGGGGGACCTCCTGGATGGGAGCCGCTACGAAGCGGTGTCCATGGCGGCGGTGGCGCGCGAGGCCGGCATCGCCAAGGGCACGACGTACCTCTACTTTCCCACGAAGGAGCAGCTCTTCCTGGCGCTGCTCGAGGACGAGTACGCCGCGTGGTTCGGCGCGGCGCGGATCGCCCTGAGGGAGCTCGGGCCCACGCCGAGCCCCGAGCAGGTCACGGCCGGGCTGATGGGGACGCTGCGGGACCGCCCGCGGCTGCTCTCCCTGATGGAGCGGGTGCACCGGGTGCTGGAGCAGAACATCAGCGTGGATGCGGCGGGGGCCTTCAAGGGGCGGCTGCAGGACGAGGCGACGGGCCTGGCCCTCGTGCTGTCCGAGAAGGCCGGGATCTCCATGCGGCGGGCCATGCGGCTGCTGCTCCAGCTGCACGTGCTCGTGGTGGGGATACGGCAGATCGCGCGTCCGCCCGCGGCGGTGGCGACGGCGCTGGAGCGGCCGGGGCTCGCCGGCATGCGGGTGGACTTCGACCTGGAGCTGCGGGCGGCCCTGCGGTCGCTCCTGCGGGAGGCGATGCCGTGAGCGCCCACGTGAGGACGGCCCGGGGGCGGGCGAAGCCGGAGGTGTTGGCGCCGGCGGGCGGCCATCCCCAGCTCGCGGCAGCCATCGAGGCCGGGGCGGACGCCGTGTACTTCGGCCTGAGCCGGTTCAACGCCCGGGCCCGGGCGGCGAACTTCGCCCCCGAGGAGCTGCCGGAGATCATGGCCCGGCTGCACGAACGCGGCGTCATGGGCTTCGTGACCGTGAACACGCTCATCTACGACGAGGAGCTCGAGGACGTCGCGCGCTTGCTGGAGCACCTCCAGGCGAGCCGGGTGGACGCGATGATCGTGCAGGACCTCGGGGTGGTGGCGCTGGCGCGGCAGGTGGCGCCGGATCTGCCGCTGCACGGCTCGACGCAGATGACGGTGACGTCGGCGGAGTCGGCGCGGCTCGTGGCGCGCCTCGGCCTGGAGCGGGTGGTCGTGGGGCGGGAGCTGTCGGTGCGGGAGATCGCCGCGGTGGTGGCGGGGACGGACCTCGAGGTGGAGGTCTTCGTCCACGGAGCGCTCTGCGTGTCGTACTCGGGCCAGTGCTTCTCGAGCGAGGCGTGGGGCGGGCGCAGCGCGAACCGGGGTCAGTGCGCCCAGGCGTGTCGGCTGCCCTACGACATGCTCGTGGATGGCGAGCCACGGGATCTCGGGGAGTTCCGGTACCTGCTGTCGCCGCAGGACCTCGCGGCGGTCCACCACGTCCCGGCGCTCATGGAGGCGGGGGCGGCCTGCTTCAAGATCGAGGGGCGCCTCAAGGGCCCCGAGTACGTGGCTGCGACGACGGCGGCGTACCGGCGGGCGGTGGACGCGGCGTGGGAGGGCCAGGAGCTCGCCTGGTCGAGCCAGGACCAGGTGGAGCTCGAGCAGGTCTACTCGCGGGGGCTGACTCCGGGGTTCCTCGAGGGGTCGCAGCACCAACGCCTGGTCCGCGGCCGGTTCCCGAAGCACCGGGGCGTCCGGGTCGGCGAGGTGGTCGACGTGCGTGGCCGGGGCGTGGTCGTGGAGCTGTGCGGGCCCATCAAGGCCGGTGACGGCGTGGTCTTCGACGCCGGCAGGCCCCAGGACGACGAGGCGGGCGGGGTGGTCTTCCAGGTGCTGCGCGACGGCGCCCCCGTGGACGGTGAGTCGACCGAGGGAGCGGTGACGCTCCTCATGGGGCGCGGGATCGGCGAGGGGGTGGGGATCGGGGACCGCGTGTGGCGGACCCGGGATCCCGCCCTGCTCGGGCGCTTGCGGAGCGTGTGGGAGGGCGGCGTCCAGCGGCGGAGTCCCGTGTTCGCGCGGGTGACCGGCGCAGTGGGGGAGCCGCTGGTGCTGGAGCTGCGGGATGAAGGGGGGCGCGCAGTCGAGGTGCGGTCCAGCAGACCGTTGGTGGCGGCGCGGGGTCGCCCCCTGGGCATGGAGACGCTGGAGAAGCAGCTCGGGCGCCTCGGCGGGACTCCGCTGGAGCTGGCGGGCCTCGAGGTGGAGCTTGCCGGCGACTGCTTCCTGCCCATGTCGGCCCTGAACGCGCTGCGGAGGGAGGCGGCGGACGCGCTCCTGGCGCGGCGCCGGGGACTGCGGATCCGGGACGTGGGGAGCGAGGCGCCGGCGGCGCCGCAGCGGGTGGTGCTCGCCGAGCAGCCGGTCCGCGTCGAGGCGCCTGCGCAGCCCGAGCTGGCCGTGCTGTGCCGGTCGCGGGAGCAGGTGGAGGCGGCGGCCGCCCTGCCCGACGTGGCGGCGGTGGCGGTGGACTTCCTGGAGGTGAAGGGGCTGGGGGACGCGGTGGCGGCGGTGCGGGCCGCGGGCAAGGAGGCCATCGCGGTCTCCCCCCGGGTACTCAAGCCGGCGGAGGAGAACCTGCGGCGGTTCCTGCTCAAGCTCGGCGCGGACGCAATCCTCGTGAGGAGCCTGGGCTTGCTCGAGTCCCTGCTCGAGGAGGAGGGGCGGCCGGCGCTGTACGGAGACTTCTCGCTGAACTGCACGAACCGGGCGACGCGGGATCTGCTGCTCGGCGCGGGGCTGGCGCGGCTGGCGCCGGGGCACGACCTGAACGCGGATCAGCTCGCGGCGCTGGTGGATGCAGAGACGGCAGGCCGGCTGGAGCTCATCGTCCATCACCACCTCCCCATCTTTCACACGGAGCACTGCGTGTTCGCGCGGTTCCTCTCGGACGGGGACAACAAGCGGAACTGCGGGGCGCCGTGCGAAGAGCACGAGGTCCACCTCGTCGGGCGCGACGGGCACAAGCACCTCGTCCGCGCCGACATGGGTTGCCGGAACACGGTGTTCAACGCCGAGGCGCAGTCCGGGCTGCGGGGGCTGAGCCGGTTCCTGGACGCGGGCTACCGTCGCTTCCGCATCGAGCTCGCGGACCACGCGCCAGCGGACGTCGCGCCGCTGGTGGCGAGCTACGCGTCGGCGCTCTCCGGCGAGATCGACGGGGCCGAGGCCTGGCGCCGTGTGGCGCGGGGGGGCTACGGCCTCACCCTGGGCTCGCTTCGGGTGGTCAGCGAGCCGACGGCGACGAAGACGCCGGGGTGGGTGAGCCAGCACGGTTAGTCCGACCCCGCAGGCGCGCATGCCCTACGCTGGGCGCATGTGGGGTCGCTTTCTCTCTCTCTTCGCTCTCTCCATCATCCTCTTGCCGGCCAGCGCCTCGGCGGTGTCGGTCGTCGACTGCTCCGACGCGGTAGAGATGGACCCCACCGACGTCGTCTCCATGGCCTACGTGGACGGGGTGGAGGCGATGGCCGACGTGCGCAACAACCTGGGCGGCTGGTGGCCCTTTTCCGGGGGGGCGATGTGCCTGATCAGCTCCGGGGACACCGCGAACATCGAGACCATGACCGACCTCGACTGGCCGGGCACCGGCTCGGACACGTCCGCGGGGGACAAGGTGACCATCCAGTGGCAGGTGCAGGTCCCGCCCTGGGCGCACAGCTTCTTCCTCCGCTCGTCGTTCTTCAGTCGCGAGTACCCCGAGTGGGTGGGGCACCAGTACAACGACACCCTCGAGCTGTGGGTCGACGGTGCCGCGTGGTCGGGCCAGGCGCTCTACGACCAGAACGGTGATCCGATCCAGGTGAACAATGTCCTGTTCACCGTCACCAACCCCGCGGACCTCCTGGGCACGGGGTTCGATGCGGACGGAGCGACCGGCTGGATCGTGACCTCGGTGCCGGTGCAGCCCCTGGACGTGGTGACCCTCGAGGTGTCGATCTACGACGTCGCGGACGGCGTCTGGGACAGCGCGGCCTTGCTCGACCACTTCGAGTGGTCCCAGAACGTCGTGAACCTCCCATACACCACCCACGCGGACGACGACGGCTACCCCATCGGCGAGATCCCCTGGGAGCCGCCGGTCGACGGCGGCTACGCGGCCTATGCCTCTCCCAAGACCGTCCCGCTCGAGGGCGGCGTCGAGGTCGAGATCGTCGGCGGGCGGCTGGCGCCGGGGGTGACGGTGTTCGTCGGGGCCGTGGGGGTGCCGGTCGAGGTGCTGAGCAGCGAGCGGATGTGGATCCGTCGCTGCCCAGCGCGGAGGCGGCGGGGGTGCCCTCGGGAGGGCCCGTGGCGCTCCGCGTCGACGGCAACCTGCTCCCGGACGCTCTGGTGTACGTCGACCCGTCGGAGCGACCGGTCCTCGACACCGCCACGCTCGAGGAAGGGCGGGACGGGTGGGTCCTGGCGGTGACGGGGATGCACCTGGACGCCGCCGACTGGCAGCTTCGCGGAGACGGGTGGATCCAGGACATCGAGGCCGACCGGGGCCCCTACGGGGAGACCAGGCAGCGCGCGGAGTTCGTGCTCCCGTCCCTGGAAGAGGGCTCGGTGGTGCGGCTGCGGGCGGCGAGCCGCGTGGCGGGCTCGTCGGAGATCGGGTTCCTGATTCCGGTCGGGGCCCCGGCGCCAGTGGTGATCGGCGGTGCCTGCTCTGCGGCGGGAGGCAGCGGCGGCGTCGCCGGCCTGCTCCTCCTCGTCGGGCTGATCGGGGTCCGTCGCCGGCGGTAGCGTCCGCGGATGCCCTGCGCCCTCCGTCGCCTCTCGACGGTCAGGGGCTGAGTCTGCAGGCCGGGCTCGCTACTCGCACTCCTCGCCAGGCAGGTCGAAGGCGCCCTCCTGCTCGCGCCACAACGACTCCGGCTGGGACTCGGGCCCGGCGTAGGGGTCGACGGCTTCGCCGGCGACGCGGACCTCGAAGTGCAGGTGCGGCGTGCTGCTGTTCCCCGAGCTGCCGATGAGGCCCAGGGGGGTGCCGCAGGCGACGGCGTCGCCCACGTCCACGAGGACCGAGTCGCGCATGAGGTGCAGGTAGCGCGTGACGGTGCCGTCGGGGTGCTCCAGCGTCACCTGGTTGGGGACGATGGGGTGGCCGTCGCAGGAGACACCGTCGAAGGTTGCGTGGCACCGGTCGTACTGGTCCTGCTCCAGCGACAGCACGACGCCGGCCGCGGCGGCGAGGACGGTGGCCGACCCGTCGTCCATCGTCTCGAAGGCGCCCTCGAGGATGAAGTCGGACCCGCGGTGCTCGTCGTAGCAGGCGGGGAAGGACTCGCCCGCGTAGTTCGTGCATCGCGCGGCGCCGATGCCTTCGCTGTGGACCTCGGGGTCGTGGTCGTAGCCCACGACGGACTCGATGAGCCAGGGCTCGGCGACCGGCAGGGCGAAGAGCAGCTCGCCGGATGCGTCGTCGTCGTTCGCTGCGTCGTCGTCGTTGGCCGCGTCGTCGTCGTTGGCTGTGTCGTCGTCGTTCGCCGTGGGGCAGGCGGCGAGGAGGAGCAGCAGGGGCAGGAAGCGACGCATCGAGGCGAGTGTAGGGCCCCGCTCAGCTCCGCGTGAGCGTCCAGAACTCCCGCGTGTGTGAGCCGACCGGTTGGGTGTGGGCGAGCCGGAACCCAAGGCGGGCGTAGAAGGGGCCGGCGTCCCGCGTCGCGAGGTGGACCCGGGAGGCGCGGCGCACCGCGGGGTGGTCGAGGAGCAGGCGCATCACCGCCGTGCCGAGGCCGGTGCCGCGGCGGTCGGGGGCCACCCACACGTCGTAAACCCAGGCGGCCTTTGCGCCGTCGCCCGTGGCGCGCGCGGTGGCCACCAGGACGTCGTCGTGGACCGCGAATACCCAGGCCGACGAGTCGAGGTGCGCGGCGGCGAGCCGGTCGACGGGGTGCCCCGCGAAGCCGTCCGTCGGCGCGTTCCAGTAGGCGTCGGCCACCGCCTGGGCCGCCGCGTGCGCCCAGCGCTCGCCTCCCTGGACATGCAGGGAAGCGCCGGGCGCCTCGAACCGAGGGACCGCCACGTCCGGCCGGGCCTCACGGATGGACTCCAGGGCCGCCAGATCGCCCGGGGCGCCGCGCTCCCAGAGCCCGTCGAGCACCCGACGCACCAGCGCGGGGCGCTTGCCCTGACCCCGCTTGTCCTTGCCGCGGACGTCGTCGAGCCGCACTCCCGCGATGAGCAGCCCCGCGACCACCTCTCGGTACATGGGGTCGTCGGCGGCGACCGGCCGGTGGCGCCCCTCGGGCTGGAGTCGCCTCATCAGCCGTTGGAGCGCCGCCGCGCGCACGGTGGGGTCGTCGATCTCCCGGAGCACCCCGTGGACCTCGACGCTGCGGTACCAGGTCGTGGCGGGGCAGGCGCGCTCGGCGTGAAACCACCACGACGGCAGGACCGCGAGGGTCTCGTGAGCGGCGATGACCACCGGCTGCCCCACGAGGCCCGTCTTGGCGCCCTTCGGCCCGCCGTGGAAGGCGAGCCAGCCGTCCACCACCACGCCGTGGACGATGCGGAGCAGGGGAGCGTCGCCGGCCGGGGCGCCGGCGACGGTGATGGTGGGGGCGCGGTCCAGGAGGGCGATGGCGTCGTCGTGATGCATGGGGAGAGCGTGGCGCTCGTCTGGTCTGTCGATAAGGTCCGGAACCGACAAATCTGCTAGACCAGTTGGGCCATGCCCTGGACCCCCGCCCTCCGCCTCGACTCCTCCGCGGATCTGCCGCTCTTCCTCCAGATCGCGCGGGCGGTCACCGACGACGTCCAGCGCGGGCGCCTCCGCCCCGGGGACCGACTCCCCGGCAGTCGGTCCCTCGCGGCCTCCGTCGGCGTCCATCGCAACACCGTCCTCGCTGCCTACGACGAGCTCGCCGCCGAGGGCTGGGTGACCACGACCGCGGGCTCTGGAACGCGGGTGTCCTTCGACCTGCCCGAGCGACCCGTCACCCCCTCGGCCCCCACGACGGACCGCCTCGGGTTTCCCCTGCGCCCGTTCTCGCCCACGCACCCGGTGGAGGAGCCGGTCCCCGGGCCTGGCCCCGCCCCGTTCCTCCTCAACGGCGGCCTGCCCGACCTGGCCCGGGTCCCCAGCGCGGAGCTGGCTCGCGCCCTGCGTCGCCTGCTCCGCCGGGACCCGGCGCGACTCCTCGCCTACGGGGACCCGGCGGGCTCTCGTGCCCTCCGCGCGTCCCTCGCCACGATGCTCCGGGCCCGTCGCGGCCTGGCGTGCACCGTCGACTCCCTCGTGGTGACCCGGGGTTCGCAGATGGGGCTCTACCTCCTCGCCCAAGCCCTGCTGCGCCCCGGTGACCGGGTGCTCGTGGAGGAGTTCGGGTACGCCCCCGCCTGGGAGGCCTTCCGGCAGGCCGGCGCCGAGCTCGTCCCCACCCCTGTGGATCGGGACGGACTGGATGTCGACGCGGTCGGCCGGGAGCTGGAGTCCGGTCGCTGCGCGGCCATCTACACCACGCCCCACCACCAGTTCCCGACGATGGCCGTGATGTCGGCCCCCCGGCGCCTGCGGCTGTTGGACCTCGCCCGCGTCCACCGCGTCCCCATCATCGAGGACGACTACGACAACGAGTTCCACTACGTCGGCGAGCCGGTGCTGCCCCTGGCCGCGGTGGACCGCGCGGGGGTGGTCGTCTACGTGGGCACCCTGAGCAAGGTGCTGGCGCCGGGGCTCCGCATCGGGTGGGTCGCGGGGCCGCGGGAGCTGGTGGACCAGCTCGTGGTGCGCCGGCGGTTCGTGGACCGTCAGGGGGATCAGGCGGTCGAGTCGGCGGTGGCGGAGCTGATCGACGACGGCACGGTCCCCCGGCACGTGCGGCGGATGCGGAGGATCTACGCGCGGCGGCAGGAGGTGATGGCGGAGGCGCTGCGCCGTCACCTCGGGGCCCGGGTGCAGCTGGAGGTTCCGTCCGGCGGCCTGGCCCTGTGGCCTCGGCTCGATGGAGTGGACGTCGACGGGTGGAGCGCCCGGGCGCGGCGTCGCGGCGTGGTGTTCGCGCCGGGCTCGGTGTTCTCCTTCGGCCGCCGTCCGTCGTCGCATGCGCGGATCGGGTTCGGCGGGATCGACGAGGACCGCATCGACGAGGCGGTGAGGCGGCTGGCGGAGGTGCTCGACGGCTGAGCGACGCCGGAGCGGGGGAGGGTCGCGCGCCCCGCTACTCCACGAGGAAGGCGTCGAAGGAGAACTCGACGGTCACCACCCCGAGCTCGCCGCTCTCCACCTCGTCCTCGGCGAGGCCGACGAGGGCGCCGTCGCTCCAGATCAGGCTCAGCGCCGCCTCGGAGCCGATGCATCCGCTGAGCGCCATGGTCCCTGCGCCGGGGACGGGGACGTCGGCGAAGTCGCCTTCGCAGGTGAGGCTGGCCGCGCAGGTGATGGCCCCGGTGGCCTCTCCGCCGAGCACCTCCACCTCGGCCTCGCCCGTGCATGGCTGGGTCCCGATGCTGTCCGCGCTCAGCGAGCCGCGCGCGGTCCCGACGTACACCCCGTCGTCCCCCGGGCCGACGACGTCGTCGTCGTTCGCCGCGTCGTCGTCGTCGCCCCCGCCCCGGCCCCGGCGTGGCGTGCAGCCGAGGGCGAGGGCGAGCACGAGGAGCAGCGTCAGGGAGCGCGTTCTCACCGCGCAACGCTACATTGCGCCGTCATGGGCAGCGAAGCACTTCCCCACCCGGCGCCGCGCCGGGCTCGCGAGCAGCAATACGCCGAGGTCCGGGCGCGCATCGCCGGGCTCCTCGACGGCGAGGACGACTGGACCGCCGCGATGGCCACCGTGGCCTGCGAGCTCCACCACGCGTTCTCCGCCTGGCACTGGACCGGGTTCTATCGCGCGGTGACAGACGAGCTCCTGGTCATCGGCCCCTACCAGGGTGGGCACGGCTGCCTGCGGATCCCGTTCTCGGCGGGGGTGTGCGGGGCCGCGGCCCGCGAGCGGGCGACCCAGCTCGTGCCGGACGTGCATGCCTTCCCGGGGCACATCGCCTGCTCGTCGTCGACGCTGTCGGAGATCGTCGTCCCGGTGCTCCGGCCCGACGGCTCGGTCCTCGCGGTGCTCGACGTGGACAGCGACCACCCAGCGGCCTTCGACGGGCTCGACCAGGAGCACCTCGAGGCCATCTGCGCCGAGCTGGGAGCCCGGTTCGCGGCGGAGCGCCCATGACCACGGAGACTCGATGAACGGACGCGCCCTCATCCCCGTCGCCGGGCTCGCCCTGATCCTCTTTGCGCTGTGGCTGTTCGTCGGCGAGGACGAGCCGCCAGCGACTGCCGATGGGGGAGACACGCTCGCCGCGCCGGCGGACCCCCCACAGACGGACTCGACGCTGGGGGGCTCGTCCGGGGCGCCGTCGCAGGAGTCCGCGAGCGCCCCGCCTCCTCCGTCCGCGCCCCGGACGCCTCGCGACGGCGGTGGTGACGCCGGAGCGTCCGAGGGCGCCGCCCGCGCGGCCGACGACGACGACTCGGCCGCCATCGACCCCGCCGACCGCACCGACGCGGACCCCACCCTCGTCTTCAGCCCCGACCGCGAGGGGATCCAGGGAGCGGTCAACGAGTCGCTGCCCCAGATCAAGGACTGCTACCAGTCCTGGCTCCAGGTGCGGCCGGACCTGTCGGGTCGCGTGATGGTGCAGTTCGTCATCGCCGGGGACGCCGAGGACCCTGACTTCAGCGAGATCCGCGACGTCACGCTCAAGGACAGCGAGCTCGGGCACACCCTCATGGAGGGCTGCGTCGCCTCGCTGTTCGAGGAGCTGCAGTTCGAGGCCCCCGACGGCGGCGGTGAGGTCGCGGTGAACTACCCGCTCAAGTTCACGACGGAGTAGGCCGTGCGCCTCGCGCTCCTCCTGCTGCTCCTCTTCCCGGCGTTGGCGGAGGCGACGTGCCCTGACGACGTCCCCGTGTCCGCGCCGGCCGTGGTGGACGGCCTCCTGGACGGCGCCCTCGTGGACGACCTCTCCCCCGACGAGCGTGAGCGCCTCGACCGCGGCCGCCTCGTGGTGAAGAAGCTCTGCGTCCCAGGGTATTCGAACCCGCGATACCGCATCTACCGGGTAGTGCAGGCCACGCCCATGACCGTCGCCGCCGTGAGCTCGGACCCTGTCCGCTTCTCCGACCGCCTGCCGGCGACCTTCGGCGTCCGCCGGGTGGAGATCGCGGCCGATGACCCCGCCCGGGAGCGCGCCCCGGACGCGGTGCAGGCGGTGCGCATGCGCTACTTCGTCGTCGCGCCGGTGGTGGTGGAGGACTACACGCTGCGCTTTGTCGCGGGGCCGTACCTGCAAGCGGCGGCGCCGATGCCGCCGCGCTTCGCCAGGAGCGACCACAACGCCTTTGCGTTCAAGTGGACGCGGCTCCGGTCGAACCTCGCGAAGGTGCTCGACGGGAGCGCGCGCTTCGAGCCGCTGGACGAGCAGCGGTCCATCATGAGGTACGACACCTTCGTGGCGTTCGGCGGCAGCGCCGACGCCCGCTATCGGCCGAACCCGCCGGGGGTCGAGGGCGCGATCCGGCAGGTGGTCCACCGCATCGCGCGGCAGGCGGAGCGGGCGCAGCTCCTGCTCGACGCAGATCCGGAAGCCCTCCGCGGCTGGAAGCGTTCGCTCCGCACCTACCTCGACGGGCTCATCGCAGCGATGGACGGCAAGGACTCCCTGCACGTGGGGTTCCCGGCGGACGACCGGGAGCTGCTCGCCTGGCCGCTGGCGCCTCCGTGAGGGCCGCGCGGGTGGCCCCTACGCGGGCGCCCACTCGTCGACGAACGCGTCGCTGAGCCCCAGGTCCTCGCCGGCCCGCTGGCGGCGTGCGAGCTCCCGGCACTCGGCATCCGAGCGAGTGGGCTTGTGGGACGGCACCACGGGCTCCCGCGGTGGCGGCTCCTCTTCGTAGTCGCCCACGTACTGCACGCCGAGGCGGATCCCGCCGTCGCCGAGCATCCCGGTCGTCTCGTGCTGCTTCGGCTTGTAGCGCGGCTTCGTCATGGGACCAGCGTAACGCCTTCTCCTGGGAGAAGGCGTCCAGAGCAGCGCGGAGCACCCCACCCGCCGAGGGCCGCCTCCCGTCCGGCGATCCGCCCCCTACACTCCGCGCCATGACCACCCTCGTCTCCCTCGATCCCGCCACGGGCGAGCCCGTCGGCTCCGTCCCCGTCACTTCCCCGGCCCGGGTGGCCGACGTCGTCGCGCGCGCCCGCGCTGCGATGCCCGCGTGGCGCGACCTGGGGCCGGCGGGCCGCGCGGACCTGCTCGCCCAGGCTGGTCCCGTGTTCATGGAGCGCGCCGAGGAGCTCGGCGAGCTGCTCTCCCGCGAGCAGGGCAAGCCGCTCAAGGAGGGCATCGGCGAGGTGAAGTCCTGCGGATGGGCCCTTCGCGAAGAGCTGGACGAGATCATCGAGGCCCTCGCCCCCGAGGAGCTCGTGGACAAGCGCACCCGCACGGTCCTCCACCGGGACCCCTTCGGGGTGTGTGCGGCCATCACGCCGTGGAACTTCCCGATCAGCATGTGCGCCTGGATGGTGATCCCCGCCCTGATGGCCGGGAACGCGGTGGTCCTCAAGCCGTCGGAGGAGACCCCGCTCATCGCGCAGGCGTACGCGGACGTCCTCAACACCTTCCTCCCCGAGGGGGTGCTCCAGGTGGTCCACGGCGCCGACGAGGTGGGCAAGGCGCTCGTCGCTGCCGACGTCGACCTGATCGCGTTCACCGGCTCGCGCGAGGCGGGCTCCCACATCCTCGGAGCGGCCGCCCACGACCTGAAGCGCGTGGTGCTGGAGCTCGGAGGCAAGGACGCCCTCGTGGTCCTCGACGACGCCGACGTGGCCGCCGCCGCCCGCTTCGCCGCCCGCAACTCCTTCCGCAACGCAGGCCAGGTCTGCGTGTCCACCGAGCGCATCTATGTCCACGAGTCCGTCGCGCCGGCCTTCGAGGAGGCGCTGACCGAGCAGGCGAAGACCTTCACGGTGGGCCGCGGGCTCGACGCCGGGACCAAGGTCGGGCCGATGATCAACGCCCGGCAGAGGGCTCACGTCCTCGCCCAAGTGAAGGACGCGGTCGCGCATGGAGCCCGGCCGCTCCTCGGCGCCGAGCAGACGGATGCGCCGCCCCCCGGCTCGTTCCTGCACCCCATCGTCCTCGCCGACGTAGGGCCGGAGCTCGACATCATGAGCCGGGAGACCTTCGGGCCCGTGGCCTGCGTGGCCACCTTCGCCACCGACGACGAGGCCGTCACCCAGGCGAACCGGGGGGTCTATGGGCTCGGCGCGGTCGTGTTCGGCGGAGATCTGGAGCGCGCGTCCGCCGTCGCGCGCCGGCTCGACGCGGGGATGATCGGGGTGAACCGGGGCGTGGGCGGGGCCGGCGGGGCGCCGTGGGTCGGGGCGAAGCAGAGCGGCTACGGGTTTCACTCGGGCAAGGAGGGCCACCGCCAGTTCGCCCAGGTGCGCATCGTCAGCCTGCCCGCGTAGGGCGCCGCGGCGACCTCGGACGCCTACTCCGTCAGCGAGCGCCAGACGGTGGGGTCGTCGTCCACCATCCCCTGGAGCCAGTCGGCGACCGTCGTCCCCTCGAGGGCGATCTCGTCCATCTTGCCGAGCTCCACGAAGTCCGAGAACGGGTTGTCGCCGCCCACGTCGCCGATGACGCCGGACACGTTGCCGATGATGGCGGTGTGCAGCTCGCCCTCGACCAGGAACCGCACGTAGCGGTCCGGGTACGCCTCGGCCACCGCGCCGGTCTCGCGCAGGAGCGCCTCCTTGAACACGCCGGGCGGCAGGCTGAGGAACAGCGTGCTGATGATGTAGTCGTCGTAGCTGCTGAACACGGCCGAGCGCAGCAGCGGGTCCCGGTCGAGCTGCCAGCCGACCAACGGCACGAGGTGGCCGCGGTTCAGGCAGCCGTCGCAGCTCGCGGGGACGAAGGAGCGGGCGTTCCACTCGTCGAGCAGGTCGCCGATGAAGAAGGGGTCCCCCTCCTTCGCCACGCCGACGCCCGAGTCGTTCACCACGTCCAGGGGCGTCTCCGGCCACAGCTCCCGGGCCAGCACGGCGCCGGGCATCGTCCCGAACGCGCCGCCGCTGGCGCCGATGAGCGCGATGCGGTCCGGGTTCGGGAAGGTCTCGGCGGCCAGATCGAGGGCGGCCGAGAGGTTCTGGAGCCCCCGGTGGAAGCGGTCCGGGGCGCCGTCCCCGTCGTCGTCGATGTCTGCGTCGCCCGCGAAGAGCGAGCCGTCGCAGTAGGGCAGGTACACGACGTTCCAGTCGCGGAAGGGGTTGTGGGGGAGCTCGGGGTCGAGGACGTCCAGCGACGGGATGCCCTCGGGGGCGTTCTCGATGGCGAAACAGAAGTCGTCCCAGCACGCGCCCCCGCCCTGGAGGAACACCACGAGGTTCGGCGAGCCTGCGTCACGGACGGACACCCGGTAGGGCGTGTCCCGCAGGCAGGTGGGGCCGTCGGGGGAGGGGTCGAACATCCACGTGATGGCGTCGTCGACCGGAGTGGACGTGCGGGCGAAGTCCGCGCCGAGGTAGCGGGTGGCACCCTGGTCGACGAGCTCGTCGTAGGGACCCGGGGCGGGCGTGGGGTCCGGGGTGGGCTCGACGTCGCCAGAGGGGCAGGCGGCGAGGAGGACGGCGAGGAGGGGGAGGTCGCGCACGGATTGACTCTAAACGACTTCCCCCTGAAGGGATGTACTTCGGTTGGTCAGCCCGTGCGCATCCCTTCCGTGTCCGGCGGGAGCCCCTCCTCTCGGGCCACCCAGGCGTCGAGCAGGGCCTGGCGGTCCTCGTCCCAGCGGGGGGCGGTGAGGCCGGCGACCCGGCGCTGGCGCAGGGCCTCGCTGAGGATGATCCCGCCGCACACGCTCACGTTCAGGCTCTGGGCGAAGCCGACCATCGGCACGACCACGCAGCCGTCGGCCCGGGCCTTCATCGCCTCGCTCACGCCGCGCTTCTCCTGCCCGAGCACCAGCGCGGTGGGGCGGGTCCAGTCCACGTCCCGGTAGTCCCGCGCGTCGTCGTCGAGGGCGGCGCACAGCACCGTCAGGCCTTCGTCCTGCAGCGCCTTGCAGCACAGCTCCGGGTCCCACCAGCGCTTCGTCTCCACCCAGCGGTGGGCGGAGGCGGCGACGGCGGGGTGGACGCCGGGCCAGGGAGCGCGGTCGGTGACGATGTGCACGCGGCCGAGGCCGAACGCCTCGGCCGAGCGGTACACCGCCGCGCCGTTGTGGGGGTCGGCGAGGTCCTCCATGACCACGGTCAGGTCGAGCTGCCGCCGCTCGAGCACGGACCGCATGCGCGCCTGCCGCCGCTCCGAGACCGGCCCGCCGTACTTCCTCGCCATCGCGTCCTCTGCCTCCTGCGCCGCTGCCGCCTCGCGCGCCAGCGCGCGGCGCCGCCCTCTCACACCCGACGCCGGGCGTTCTCGTAGAGCAGCCGGGGAACGGCGAGCTCGTGGGCCGCATGGTGCGCCGCGAGCGCCGCGACGGCCCGGGCCGCCCGCTCCCGGAGGATCGCCGCCTCGTTCCCCGAGGTGGCGCGGGCTTCGCCGAGCTGGAGCACCGCTTGGGACAAGCGCAGGGCGCCGTCGCCGTTGCGGTCTCCCAGGGGCGCGAGCGTCGCTTCGGCCCGTTCCAGCAGGGCGCGGGCGTCGTCGAGCTCGTCCCGGTCGGCGGCCATCGCGCCGGCCAGGGAGAAGAGGATGCCCCGCAGGCGCGGCCCCACCTGCTCCAGCGCGTCGATGGCGTCCTCGAGCATCGCCCTCGCCTGGGCGCGCTCCATGCGCACGTGCTTGAGCACCGCGTGGCAGGCGCGGACGATGGCGCCCTGGCGGGGGTCGCCGGCGTCGTCGGCGGCAGCGGCGGCCTTCACGTAGGCGGCGTCGGCGTCGTCGAGGGCGCCGGTGAGCAGGGCGAGCTCGCCGAGGTCCGTCCACACCCGGGCGGCGCCGAGGTCGTCCCGCAGATCGAGGTGGATGGTCAGGGCGGTGCCGAGGTGCTCCTGGGCCTCGCCGTGGTCGCCCCGGTCCGCCTCCAGGAGGCCCAGGTTGCGCAGGATCACGGCGCGGAGGATCTCGTCGTCGCCTTCCCGGTGCAGGCGCAGGGCCTCCTGGGTGAGCTCCACGGCTGTGTCGATCTCGCCGAAGGCGGACCGCAGCGCCCCGAGGTTCGCGTAGAGCAGGCTGTCCCCGCGGCGGGAGCCGAGCATCGCCGCGCCGAGGCGGTTCGTGCGGAGCAGCTCGAGCGCCTCTTCCCAGCGACCGCGGGCGCCGAGCACCAGGCCAAGGGTGGCCAGCATCCGGGCGCCGTAGGCGAGCATGTGGTCGTCGCCGATGGAGCGCAGGGCGGCCCGGAGCATGGGCTCTGCCTCGTCGCGCCTCCCGAGCTGCCACAGGGCGAAGGCGTGCAGGCTCACGGCGCGCAGCGTCCCGCGGCGGGAGCCGAGGGCCTCGAAGTCGGCCCGGGTCTGGGCGTAGAGGGGGATGGCTTCTTCGGTCCGGCCCGCGAAGTCGAGGGCAAGCCCTTCGGCGAACACCGTCTCCACCTGGAGGAGCGGGTCGAGCTGGTCGGCGAGGGCCCGGGCGGCCTGGGCATCCTCGATCCCGAGCTCGGTGGAGCCGCCCCGGCGTCGGGCGCGGGCGCGGGCCATGAGCAGCCGCGCGCGGAGCCCCACGGGGGCGGCCACCGCCGCCTCCACCGCTGCGTCGAGGAGGGTCTGGTGGGCGACGATCGGGCCGCGGACGGCGAGGACGTGCTCCAGCGCGAGGGCGGCCTCGGCGGCCTCGGCCGGCGTCGGGTCCCGGTCGAGGACCGCCTGCAGGTTGTGGGTCTCGGAGCCCAGCCGGTGGAGGGCCCGCACGTCCTCGCCGTCGAGGCCCGCGACGAGGGAGCGGGTCAGCCGGAGGACCACGTCCCGGTGCCTCGCCTCCACGTCGGGCCGCGTGCCCGTCCGGGTGAGTCGGTCCAGGGCGTACTCCCGCACCGACTCGAGCATCCCGAGCCGGGTCTCCCCCGGCAGCTCGGGGGGCTCGAAGCTGCGCAGGAGCGACTTGTCGAGGAGGAGCTGGAAGACGTCCGGGGTCCAGGGGGCGTCTGGGATCGTGGAGAGATCCACGAGCTGCTCGCCGAGGGCTGCGCTGAACCCGCCGCGGAAGACGCCGACCTGCGCCAGCGTGGAGCGCTCGGCCTCGGTGAGGAGATCCCAGGACCAGTCCAGGGCCGCGCGCAGGGTCCTCTGCCGGGGAGGGAGATCCCGCCGGGTGGACGAGGCGAGCTGGAACCGCTTGCCGAGGCGCTCGCGGATCTGGCTCGGATCCAGGACCGCCATGCGGGGGGCGACGAGCTCGATCGCCAGAGGCAGGCCGTCGAGGTGCTCGACGATCCGCTCGGCTTCGGCGCGCACGGCCCGGTCGATGGCGAGGCCGGGGCGGGACTGGGCGGCCCGCTCCAGGAAGAGCTCCGTCGCTTGATCGAGGGGCAGGGGCTCGACCTCGATGACCTCCTCGACGGCGATGCGCAGCCGCTCCCGCGACGTGAACAGCCAGCGGACGTCCGGCAGCGCCTTCGACCACTGAGCGAGGAGGTGGGCTCCGTCCTCGACGACCTGCTCCGCGTTGTCGTGGACGAGCAGCGTGGGGCCGCGCTCGAGGAGCGCCTTGCCGATGCGGTCCACCGGGTCCCGCAGGCTCTCGCTCACGTCCCCGAGGGGAACGTCGAGCACGGCGCCGACGATGCGGAGGACCCCAGCGGTGTCCCGCGCCTCGGTCAGATCGCAGAACCAGACGCCGCCGGGGAAGTGGCCGCCGTCGGCGAGGTCGAGGGACGCCTCCCGGGCGAGGCGCGTCTTGCCGGCGCCGCCCGGGCCGAGGAGCGTGACGACCTGCGTGTCCCCGCAGAGCAGCGCCCGGATCGACTCCCGCTCCTTGCTCCGCCCGATGAAGCGTCCGGGATCGGGGCGCAGGTTCGTGGGGCTGGGCTGGTTCGTGGGGGCATCGACGGCGGCGGCGGGCAGGGCCGCGGTGCCGTCCCCGAGCGGCTCGAAGCGGTAGCCGACGCCGTGGACCGTGAGGAGGTGGCGCGGGTGGGCCGAGTCGCGCTCGATCTTCGCCCGGAGCCGCTGCATCGTCGTGTCCGCGGTGCGGGAGACGACGTTCGGCCCGTACCCCCACACCTGCTGGAGCAGCTCCTCGCGGGCGATGTCCCGGCCCGCGTTGTCGGCCAGGTACGCGAGGAGCTCCGCCTCCTTCGTGGTCAGGTTCCGGTCCTTGTCCTCCCGGCGCACGATGCGGCGCGCGAGGTCCACGGGACCGACTTCGAGGCGGAGAACACGTTGGTCGGAGGCGTCCACCCCCTCATCCTACATTTGAGGGTCGGTGAAGCTCTTGCCTGCCCAGACTCGGGTGTCCGGGTGGTTCTGGTGCCAGGCGAACCAGTAGACGACGGTGCCGTCGATGCCGTTCAACGCGGGCTGCCCATCGAGGCCCCGGCCGTCGAAGGGGTCCCACCGGCGACCCTCCGTGTCCGAGATGGCGGAGCCGTCCCAGGCCAGGTCCAGCAGGGAGCTCGAGCCTTCGGGGGCGCGCTGCCAGACGCGGGCCGCCTTGCCGCCGGGCAGGGCGTGGGCGAACACGGGATCGCCCCCGACGCTCATCGCCGCGCCGCCGAGCTCCTCGAGGCCGGGCAGCGACAGGGCGTAGGACGACTCGGGGCGCTGGAATGCGTAGACGAGGGTCTTGCCGGGCAGGGTGTCGTCGGCGAGGTGGGTGCCGAAGATCCCGAGCTGGTCGGTGCGGGCGAGGTAGTCGTCGTAGATGGTCTTCGTGCCGCCGCCGAGCAGATCGGCGGGCTTGCGCAGGACGATGGCTTTGGGGTGGCGCGCGCGGGCCTCGCTCCACGGGACGTGGGTCGACGGGACGGCGGGCAGGGCGACGCCGGCGCCGTGGGCGGCTCCCTGGATGGCGCGGCCGCCGTGCTGGGTCCACAGGGACTTCGTCTGCTTGTCCCACATGACGAGGGCGTCCCGCCAGAGCTTGCCTGAGGCCTGGAGCGTCAGCGTGTGGTCCCGGCCGTCGACGGTGGCGGTGCGCTCGAAGGCGACGCCCGCCTGGACGAGGGGGCACCAGGTGACGGCGACGGGCTGGCCGTCAATGACGTCGTTCACGACCTCGTGACCGTCGAGGTACCAGGTGGAGTAGATGCGGACGTCGTCGCCGCGGGTGACGACGAGGACGGGCTCTTCATCCGCCATGAAGGCGGCGGCGTCGTCCACAGAGGTGAAGGTCGGACGGTTCACCGGGGCGATCCAGCCGCGGGGGATCAGGTGATAGAGGGGGCTGCCCTCGACCATCTCGAACTTCGTGTCGTCGCTGTGGTCGGCGCGGTTGACGACGGACCGGGGAATCCAGGCGCAACCGGACAGGGTGAGGAGGGTGGCAAGCAAGGCAAGGTGGAGGAGTCGCATGGAGTGAACGTACGACAAGGAAGTCGGGTGTTACACGAAACCGACCAAAGCGTCGCGCTCGAACAGACCGGGTTCCTCCACGGAGCCGACGGTGGGTCCCGACAGCGCGCCCGCGGTCCCTGAAGGGCGCGGCTGGCCACGGAGAGAGGGCGATCTGCTATCTCGCCACCCCATGACCACCTCCCTGTCCATCGAGTGCTTCACCGTCGGGATGTTCCAGGTGAACACCTACCTCGTCACCGACGGGGCGACTGGCCAGTCCGCCATCATCGACACGGGGGAGACCCGCGAGCTCGTCGAGCGACTCAGGGCGCGCGAGCCGGCCCCCGACGTGCGGCTGATCCTGCTCACCCACGCGCACATCGACCACGCGGGCGCGCTCACGTTCCTCCAGGAGGAGTGGGACGTGCCGACGTACATGCCGCGGGACGAGCAGCCCTTGTTTCAGACGCTGCCCATCCAGGGGACCATGTTCGGCTACCCGCAGCTGAACCGGCCGTGTGGACGGATCGACCACTTCGTGGACGACGGCGACACCGTGCAGCTGGGCGAGACCACGCTGCGCTTCCTGGCGACGCCCGGCCACACGCCCGGGCAGGGGTGCTGGTACGCCGAGGACGACGTCATCGTGGGGGACACCCTGTTCGCGGGGAGCGTGGGGCGGGTCGACTTTCCCATGAGCGACCCGGCGCTGGCGAAGGAGAGCCTGCGGCGCCTGCTCGCGCTGCCGGGGCACATGCGCGTCCACAGCGGGCATGGCCCGGTGACGACGCTGGAGCGCGAGCTGAAGACCAACCCGTTCCTGGGCTACATCCGCGAGGAGCGCGGGATGGCGGCGGGGTGGGGGATGGACTGGTAGACCTGAGACTTCGCACGCCTTCGGCGTGCTGCGCGGCCCTGAGGGGCCTTGCGGGCGGGGCCCCTGGGAAGATCTCGAAACGGCCGCCAGATTCGCGACGTGACGGCCGCACGCGGCCGCCCTTCGGGTCGCCTTCGGCGCTCGCGTCACGACATCTGTCGTCCCTTTCGAGATCCGGGGCCCCGTCGACCGAGCGACTCCGGCGCCCCTTCGGGGACGCCTGCGCGCGCCGCTGCGCGGCGCTTGCCCCTTAGATCGCGCCGATCCAGCTCGCGATGCGGGCCTTCATGCCCTTCGGGAGGCGGGCGCCGCCGCGGATGGACAGGAGGATGCAGTCCTCGCCTTCGTCGTGGATGTGCAGGCTGTGCACCGTCTCTGGGCCCACCACCTGCACGTCACCGCGGATGTAGTCGCCGCTCGGGTCGTCGTAGCCGCCCGCCAGCACCAGGGTGAGCTCGGGCCCTTCGTGTCCGTGCGTCGGGACCTCCTTGCCTGGGTACACACGCTCGAGCGTCGCCGGGATCCCACCCAGGCCCTCGGCCAGCGTCACCCGCAGCCCCGCTCCGGGCATGCTCGTGGTCCACGCCAGATCCTTGCTCGGCCCCACCACGCAGCGCAGGGGCTTGGGCAGGAGCGCCTCGGGCGGCGCGTTGGCGAACGGTGCGGGTGGGACGGTGTTCGCCGGGAGCGGCCCGTCGAGGAGGCCCATGAGAGCGTCCAGTTCGGCGTCCACGTCGCCAGCGACGGCCTCGGTCTCCTCGAGGAGCTTGCCCGCCGCCGCCTCCATCATCGCGACCTCGGCGCGGCATCGCGGGCACAGGGCCAGGTGGGTCGCCACGAGGACGTCCACCATCACGGGCAGCGTGCCGGCCACATGGTCGAGGAGCATTGCGTCGGGCGGGTGATGGGAGGTCATTCGTCTTCCTCCAGGGCGGCGCGGAGGCGGTTCATCGCCAGGCGCGCCCTCGACTTGACCGTCCCCAGGGGCACTCCCAGGTCCTGGGCCACGGCCGATTGGGGCTTCCCCCCGAAGTAGGACTCGATCAGCACCTCACGCTGATCGTCGGGCAGCGTCGCGAGCGCCGCGTGGAGGCGACGGGCGCGCCGAGCCTCCACGAGCGAGGTGTCCGGCGCGGTCTCCGCTGCGGGCACGAAGGTCGGATCGTCCGGGTCGGGCTCGGGGCGCATCGCCTTGCGGCACCGATCGATGAACCGGTTCCTCGCGATGGTGAACACCCAGGTGCTCACGGCCGCCTTGCGGGGGTCGTAGGTCCCCGCCTTCTTCCAGACGACGAGCATCGTCTCCTGGACGAGCTCATCCGCCTGCACCCGGTCCCCGCGGGTGCGGCCCAGGAGGAAGCCCCGCAGCCGCGGCGCCAGATCCTGGTACAGCTCGGCGAACGCCTGCTTGTCCCCCTCAGCGACGGCGGCCAGCAGCACGGTGTCCGTGCGGCGGGGCGTCGGCTCGTTCGCGGCGGTCATCGTCCACGTCATAGCCGTTGCCAGGAGTGCCGTCATGGCGGGGTCCGGGCTCACCCTCCGGTCAGTCGAGGATGTGGGGGTCGATGGCCACGGCGAGGGCGCGCTCGGCGTCGGCCCGCTCGGTGTCGCCGATGGCCGCGAAGACCTCCGCCGCGACGGCGTGGAGCTCCGCGCTCTCCCACGCGCTGTCCAGGGCGGCGGTGATCGGCGTCACGGCTTCCTCCGGCTGGTCCGCGCCGAGGTGGGCCTGGGCGAGGAGGATCTTCGCCTCGCCGTCCGGCCGCAGGGCGTGGTTCGCGGTGGCGAGCTCCAGGGCCCGGGCCGGAGCGTCCCCGCTGTCCAGGTAGTGGCCCAGGGCGTGGCCGTAGGCGGCCTCGGGGAAGGTGGCCAGCAGGCCCTCCCAGCGCTCCCGCGCCGCGGCGAGCCAGGTCGCCGCTTCCTCGTCACGACCCTGGTCTGCGAGGAGCCCGGACAGGGCGTCCATGAACTCGGGGGCGTCGGTGCGCTCGATCACGTCCAGGTACAGGGCCTCGGCGGCCTCGTGCTCGCCGACGTTCACGAGGATCTCGGCGATGTGCTCCTCGATGAGCCAGGAGCCCGAGAGCTCCCGCTCGGCAATCCGGTAGTGGGCCAGCGCCTCCTCCCAGCGGCCGCGGTCCAGGTCGAGGAGGCCGATGTTCAGGTGGAACCAGGCGCGGGGCTCGGCGGCGGGGGAGTGGTACAGCCCCGCGGCGTCGACGAAGAGCTGCTCGGCCGTCTCGAAGTCCCCGGTGTGCCAGTGGGCCACCGCGAGCGAGGCGATGTTCGTGGGCGTGGGGTGCAACGAAACGGAGTGCTGGATGAGCTCGATCCCCTCGGCGTAGGCGCCCTGGCTCAGCGCGTAGTTGCCGCGCCGCCCCGCGACGTCGGCCTCGCGCACGGAGTCGTTGGGGAAGCCGCCGGCGAGGCGGTCGAGCGTGTCGGGGAGTCCCTCGAACCGGTGCAGGGAGTACTGCTGGGCGGCGAGGACGCCCCAGGGGGCCGCGTTCGGGTCCGTCAGCGCCGCGTCCAGGTGGGTGTCGGCGCTCGCGTAGTCCGCATAGCTCCCCGTGAGGCGGGCCCGCGTCTGCAGCGCGGCGGCGGCCTGCTGGCGGTAGAACCAGGAGTCGGGGGTGGCGGCGACGCGGGCGTCCAGCGTGTCGACGAGCAGGTCGAGGGCTGCGACCTCGTCGTCGTAGGTGGCGCTCGTGCCGGACCAGGGGAGGGGAGACTCAGGGACAGAGGCAGGAGCGACGTCCTCGGGCGACGGAGCGGGGGTCTCGGGGGCAGCGCAGCCGGCGAGGGCGGCGAAGGCGAGGGCGGGCCAGCGGAGGTGCGTCATGTCGGGAAGCCTCAGGAGAAGGAGTGGGGGGGAGGGGAAGGAGAGGGGCTACCCCAGCTGCCCCCGGACCGTGGAACGTCCGGGGGCAGCCTCGGGAGAGCCCTACCAGGCCGGAGCGAGGTAGGGGAACTCGGAGTTGAACGTCGCGTCGTTCGCCGCCGGGTTCAGCGTGTCACCGGCCTCGAGCGGCGTTCCGTTGCCGTTGAGGTCGATGAAGGTGGTGACGCTGTGCTGGCTCAGGTCGAGCAGGAGCACGGCGAGCGTCAGGTCGATGACCGGATCGTCCAGGTCGCGGCCGTTGGGGAAGCCCGCGTCGCCGGTCAGATCGATGGTCAGGGTGTCGGGCAAGGCGTTCACGCTGAGCGCCTGATCGATGCACGTCCCGATGACCGAGTCCGTGGCCGAGGGGCCGCACGTGGTCAGGTTCAGGGTGCCGAGCGTCGCGGCGATGCCGGGGAACTCACCCTTGTTGCCCGTCCCGAAGTGGACGTAGTCGACGCTGGTGATGACCTCGACGGCGAAGGTCGCCAGGTCGTCGGCCGGGTCGCCAGCATTGAAGGCGTCCTTGCTCGAGATGACGGCCGTGTTGATGGCCGGCATGCCGGCGCGGTCCACGCGGGTGTAGGCCGAGGCCGCATCGTCGCGGAACACGAACGGGTCCGGCGCGCTGTCGTCGTCGTCGGCGGCGTCGTCGTCGTTGGCGGCGTCGTCGTCGTTGGCGGCGTCGTCATCGTCAGCGGCGTCGTCGTCGTTGGCGGCGTCGTCGTCGTTGGCGGCCGAGTCGTCGTCGTTGCTGGTCGGGCACCCGGCGAGGCCGAGGGCGAGGAGGAGGGCCAGGGTGCCCTTCCAGGTCAGGGAGGAGAAGTTCATGGTCCCTCCTAGGAGCCGGAGATGCGGGCGGTGGTGGCCCACATGTCGATGGTGGTCGCGCCGTCCGCCGTGGCCGCCCGCGGGAACTCGAGGACGATGGACATGACGTTGAGGCCAGCGAGGGCGTCGACGGGGGTGCCGCCGAGGCCCGCGAAGTCGACGCTGCCGTCGCTGTTCGCGCTGTCGAGGGTCGACAGGAAGCCGGCCTGGTCGAAGAAGAAGGGGTCGTCGGACGGGCCGGCCCAGACGTCGTAGTCACCCTCGGTGATCTGGGTGTCCACCGCGCCCGAGAGCGGGTTGGCCATGCCGGGGAGGCCCGAGGCCTGCACGCCCCAGTCGCCCGCGCCGTTCTGGCCGAAGCGCACGTGGATCATGTGCTCCGCGCCGTTGGACAGGTCACCGTCGTTGTCGATGTGGACGACGTAGTCGACGTCTCCGTCGTACAGCGGGGCGCCGCCGGCAGCCATGAACGGGTTGTAGGTGATGATGGCGACCACCGAGTCGGCGGTGTGCCAGGCGTAGAAGTCGCCGATGTCGGCGGCCTGGTCCGCGCTGGCGCCGGGGGCCTCAGCGTGGTCGGCCGCGTCCGCGGTGGGCAGCCACAGCCCGAGGGCGAGGCCACCGGCGGCGGCGAGTCCGAGGAGGGGGAGCTTCAACTGCATTCTCGTATCTCTCCATCTGCCGCCACGGGATGTCCGCCGCGGTCTTCGGGAGGTCCTACGGGGGGTGGAGAGAGGTGGATCACGAGAAGGTGGATTTTTCTTGGGGAGGGGGTGAGCCGACCCCGGTGCCGCGACTCGCTACGCTCGTCGCGCTTCCGCGGAGACCTGCATGTCCGACGACGCCCCGGCCCTGCCCGACGACCAGCTGCCCACCCGGTCGGACACCCCGCCCGACCACACCGTCATCGGGCTGCGCATCGATGGCGCGCTCCTGCCCGAGTGGTACGACGCCGTGTGCGACGTCGTGCATCCGCTCTGCCGGCGGATGTCCGTCCTGGAGAAGCCCGACGAGTGGCTCCTCAAGGTCGAGCTGCCGAAGGCGAAGGTCCCTGACTTCAAGGAGGGGCTCGGCGCGGCGTGGGAGGCGTTCGTCGCCCAGCGCAAGGCGGAGGGGCGCTGGGAGGCGGAGTAGCGAGCGCGCCGCTCACGGCCGGCCCCCGGATGCCGATCGCCGCCCCGTCGTCTACAGTCCGCCCGTTGACTGAATGGTCATTCATTGCGGGGCCGACGGGCGCCGCCCACCGTCAGCTTGCCCCGCCCCCGAGACCCCGGAGCCGCCGTGTCCGAGCCCCATCCCGAGTATCCGCACCTCCTGTCGCCGCTGCAGGTGGGCTCCGTCACCCTGCCGAACCGGGTCCTCATGGGGTCCATGCACGTGGGGCTCGAGGATGACCTCGGTCCTCTGAAGAAGATGGGGGCCTACTTCGCGCGCCGCGCCGAAGGGGGCGTGGGGTTGCTCGTCACCGGCGGCATCGCGCCGAACATCGACGGCCAGGCGAAGCCGTTTGCGGGCAAGCTGACCAACCGGCTCGAGGCCTGGCGGCACCGCTACGTCACCGGGCCGGTGCACGACGCGGGCGGCCTCATCGCCATGCAGATCCTCCACACGGGGCGCTACGCGTACCACCCGCTGGCCGTGGCGCCCACCGCCATCAAGTCCCCCATCTCCATGTTCAAGCCGCGCAAGCTCTCGGGCCGCGGCGTGGAGCGGACCATCAAGGCGTTCGTGCGCTGCGGACGCCTCGCGCAGCAGGCGGGCTACGACGGCGTCGAGGTCATGGGCTCCGAGGGCTACCTCATCAACGAGTTCCTCGTGGAGAAGACGAACAAGCGCCAGGACGAGTGGGGCGGCGACTACGACAAGCGCATGCGCCTGCCGGTGGAGATCGTGCGCCGCATGCGCGAGGAGGTCGGCCCCGACTTCATCATCATCTACCGCCTCTCCATGCTCGACCTCGTCAAGAACGGCTCGTCCTGGGAGCAGATCGTCGCCCTGGCGAAGGCCATCGAGGCCGCTGGTGCCTCGATCATCAACACCGGCATCGGCTGGCACGAGGCCCGCGTCCCCACCATCGCCACCATGGTCCCCCGCGCCGCCTACACCTGGGTCACGGCGCGCCTCAAGGGGGAGGTGTCGGTCCCCCTCGTCACGAGCAACCGCATCAACATGCCCACCACCGCCGAGGAGGTGCTCGCCCGCGGCGACGCCGACATCATCTCCATGGCGCGCCCGCTCCTCGCCGACCCGGACTGGGTGATCAAGGCCCAACAGGGGCGCACGCGGGAGATCAACACCTGCATCGCCTGCAACCAGGCCTGCCTCGACCACATCTTCCAGAACAAGCGCGCGTCCTGCCTCGTGAACCCGCTCGCCTGCTACGAGACCGAGGTCACCATCCAGCCGGCCACGACGAAGAAGAAGGTCGCGGTCATCGGGGCGGGCCCGGCCGGGCTCTCCGCCGCCACCACCGCCGCCGAGCGCGGCCACCACGTGGACCTCTTCGACGGCTCCGACGCCATCGGGGGCCAGTTCAACATGGCCCGGCGCATCCCCGGCAAGGAGGAGTTCGACGAGACCATCCGCTACTTCACGGTGCGTCTCGAGACCACGGGGGTGCACGTCCACCTGAACACCCGCGTGAGCGCCGACGACCTCATCGGCAAGGGCTACGACGAGGTCATCATCGCCACCGGCGTCCACCCCCGGCGCATCGACCTGCCCGGCATCGACCACGACAAGGTCCTGTCCTACATCGACGTCCTCGCGGGCGGCGCCGAGGTGGGCAAGGAGGTCGCGATCATCGGTGCTGGCGGCATCGGCTTCGACGTCGCCGAGTTCCTCTGCCACGACCCGGAGCACACCTCCTCGTCTCTCGACGTGGACGCCTACCTCGACGAGTGGGGGGTCGACCGGGACATGGACGCGCCCGGTGGGCTCAAGAAGGCGGAGATGCCGCCGCCCGCGCGCTCCATCACCATGTGCCAGCGCCGCGACGGCAAGCTCGGGCGCAACCTCGGCAAGACCACCGGCTGGATCCATCGGGCGTCGCTCAAGAAGCGCGGCGTCACGATGCTCGGCGGGGTCTCCTACCTCAAGGTGGACGATGTGGGCCTGCACGTGGAGGTGAACGGGACGCCGCAGGTCATCGCGTGTGACCACGTGGTCGTGTGCGCGGGGCAGATCCCGGCGCGGGAGCTCGAGGCGCCGCTGCGGGCTTCGGGGCTGTCCGTCCACCTCATCGGCGGCGCGGACGAGGCCGCCGAGCTCGACGCGAAGCGCGCCATCGACCAGGGCACGCGGCTGGCGGCGCGGCTGTAGGCCGGCGGACATGGCCACGTTGGAGCGTGGCCTGGAGCGCGGGGTCGGACGCTGCCCTACCATCGCGCCCATGCGCGCCTCCTCGTTCGCCCCGCTGCTCGCCCTGCTCCCTCTCCTCGGCTGCCCGTCCGAGTCCGTCGACGACGACGACGACGCGACCCTCGAGGAGTGGACCCTCCAGATCGACAACGAGACGGTGAACACCTTCGACATGCTCATGCAGCGTCCGTGTCCGTCCACCGATCCCGACGACTTCAACGAGCTCGCCCTGCCGGCCGGTGGCCTCGGCCCCGACGAGACCTGGCGCTGGCTCCTGCCGACCCCCGGCTGCTTCGCTCTGCGCCTCGAGGGCGACGGCTGCTTCGCCGACGGCGAGACGGGGCCGCTCCAGTCGCAGGGCCAGCACACCTGGGTCCTCACTGACGCGGATCTGACCTGCCAGGGGGGCTGAGCCCTTATCCTCTGGGGATGGCCCGCGCCGCCCTCACCCTGCTGACCGCTCTCGTGGGCGGCTGCGCGATCATCCCCCTGGAGCCCGACCCGCCCGAGCGCGCCGAGACGCTCACGGCGATGACGTTCAACGTCCGTCACGACAACGGGCTGCCGAGCAACGACGCCAACGCCTGGCTCCACCCGGACCATCCCCGTCGCGACGCCGCCATCGCCACCGTCCTCGATGCCTCGCCCGCCATCCTCGGGGTCCAAGAGGCGCTGTGGAACCAGATCCTCGACCTCGAAGACGCGCTGCTTCCGCGCTACCGCTGGGACGGGGTCGGTCGGGACGACGGGGAGCGGGCGGGGGAGTTCTGCGCCGTCTTCTGGCGGAACGACCTGTACGAGCGCACGGCGGGGGGCACCTTCTGGCTGTCGCTCGAGCCCGGGGAGCCAGGCAGCGTCTATCCGGGCGCGGCCACCACGCGCATCGCCACCTGGGTGGAGCTCCAGGAGCGGAACACCGGCCGGTTCGTGACCGTGTTCAACACGCACTGGGACCACGTGAGCCAGGACGCGCGCACCCACGCCGCCGCCCTCATCGTCCAGGAGCTCGACATCATCGCGCCGTCGCCGCGAGCCCGGATCGTGCTCGGCGACCTGAACCTTCCCGAGGACAACGCCGCCTTCTCCACCCTGCTCAACGGAGGCGCGCTCACCGACGCCTACCGGGAGGTCCACGAGGAGCACGACGACGAGGCCACCTTCCACGGGTTCGGGGGCGGGGTCACCGGGCGGCGCATCGACCATGTGCTGCCCAGCGCCGGGTTCTTCACGGTCGATGATGCGTACATCGTGCGCGACGAGGGTCCTGGCGGCTTTCCCTCGGACCACTTCCCAGTGGTGACGGAGCTGCGGTGGTAGACGGAGCCTCAGCGAGCGAGGCGAGCGAGGAGAGGGTCCAAGTAGTGCTAGGAAGCCGCCCATGAACGACGGCAAGGTCCTGCTGATCCATACGGGCGGCACCATCGGGATGAAGCAGACGGAGCGGGGTTACGAGCCCACGGCCGGCTATCTCGAGCGACGGATGGCCCAGATCCACGCCTTCGCGGATCCCGAGGTGGGGGGTGAGCGGGTCACCATGCCGTCCCGGTTCGGCAAGCGGGTGCGGTACGACATCGTCGAGCTCGAGCCGCTCCTCGACTCGGCGAACATGAGCGCGCGCCAGTGGGTGCGCATCGCCGAGACGATCGTCGCCCAGCGCGACGTCTACGACGCCTTCGTCGTCATGCACGGCACCGACACGATGGCGTACACCGCCAGCGCCCTGTCCTTCATGCTCCAGGGCCTCGACCGGAGCGTGATCCTCACCGGCTCGCAGATCCCCCTGTCCCGCACCCGCAACGACGCGGTGGAGAACCTGCTCGGCGCCCTGTTGCTCGCAGGGCACTACTGCATCCCCGAGGTGGGCATCTACTTCGCGGACCGGCTGCTCCGGGGGAACCGGGCGAGCAAGGTGGATGCCTCGGGGTTCGACGCCTTCAAGTCAGGCAACTTCCCTGCCCTCGTGCGCGTCGGCGTCGAGGTGGACGTGCGCTGGGACCTGGTGCGGCCGGCCGAGGACGGCGGGCTGAGGGTAGCGCCGATCACGAACGAGCACGTCGCCGCGCTGCGGCTGTTCCCGTCGCTGTCGGCGGAGACCCTGGAGCGCTTCCTCCAGCCCCCGCTCGAGGGCCTGGTGCTCGAGACGTACGGAGCCGGCAACGCGCCCGACAACCGCCCCCGGCTGCTCGAGGTCATCGCGCAGGCGGCGGCGCGCGGGGTCGTCATGGTGAACACGACCCAGTGCTTCACCGGGATGGTGACGACCGAGTACAGCACCGGGCGGTCGCTGCTCGACGCGGGCGTGATTCCCGGGGCCGATCTGACCGCGGAGGCGGCGCTCGTGAAGCTCCAGTGGCTGCTCAGCCAGGACCTGCCGCGGTCCGAGGTGCGTGAGCAGATGGCGGTGTCCCTGCGGGGCGAGCTCACGCAGCCGTCGTCGACGCCGCGGTTCCGCTGGGACGAGTAGGCGGCGCCCATGGCGCGGTACACCACGGTCGCGGAGGCGGCGACGGTCGAGATCCCGAAGATCAAGGGCTCGCGGTTCATCGCGGACGTGGCCCCGTGTGAGTCCGAGGAGGCCGCGCGGGCGTTCGTGGCCGCGGTGCGCAAGCGGGAGCACGCGGCGCGGCATGTTTGCTGGGCGTTCCGGGTCGGCGAGGCGGGCGAGCACGCGCGATCGAGCGATGACGGAGAGCCCAGTGGGTCCGCGGGGCGGCCGATCCTCGCCGCCATCGAGGGGTCCGACGTGACGTTCGCGGTGGTCGCCGTCACCCGGTACTTCGGAGGGACGAAGCTCGGGGTCGGGGGCCTGGTGCGGGCCTACGGCGGCGCAGCGGCCGAGGGGCTCGCGACGGCCGGGGCGCGGCGGGTGATCCCCACGAGCGACGTCGACGTGGTGGTGCCCTACGACGCGCTGGGGGCGTTCGAGGCGTTCTGCGCGCGTCGTGGTCTGGAGCGGCCCGAGGCGGCCTACGGCGACGCCGTCACCTTCGTGTTCTCCGTGCCGGAGGAGGACGCGGAGGCGCTGGCGGCTGAGGTCGTGGACGCGAGCGCGGGGCGGATCGCGGCGGCAGTGCGGGAGTAGGCGCCGGAACGGTCCTGCTCCATCGACGCGCTGGCGCGACCCGCGAGCCGGGTCCGGAATCAGGTATGGCAGGGGATGGGCGTGGCCGCGTCGAGGGAACGCGCCCTACCCATCGAGGACATGACCATCGAGCACGAAGCAGGTGAACGTCCCCGTCATCACGTCCTTGCCGTCCACGGCGACGGCGACGGCGACGGTGCGCTTGCGTCCCTTCTCCGCCTCGACGGTCGCGGTGGCGACCATCGTCTGCCCGTCGGCGACCGGGGCGAGGAAGCGGGTCTCCGCGCCGCCGAGGACGACGTTCGGGTCGTTCACGGCGCACATGGCGGCGTAGTCGGCGAGGCCGAAGGTGAAGCCACCGTGGACGAGGCCACGCTCGTCGGCGGTCATCTCCGGGAGAGCTCGCAGGGTGACGCGGGCGGTGCCGGCGCCGATCTCCTCGACGACGCCGACGAGGCGGGGGTCGATCCTCAGGTGGGTGCGTTGATCCATGCGGGGAGGCTACCCTGCCGCCCCGTGAGCACGAAGACGACGAAGCGTGAGGGCGCGATCGAGGCGTGGGGGCTGGTCTCCCGGCCGGGGGTCGAGATCCTCGGCGAGGACATCGAGGCCATCACCGAGGGCTCCCCCTTGTCTCGGGGGCTCGGGCGGGCGTACGGCGATGCCGCCTTGCCGGCCACGACCGGCGGCGTCGTCACCACCACCACGCTGGCGGATCGCCTCATCTCCTTCGACCCGGAGACGGGGACTCTGCACGCCGAAGCCGGGCTCTCTCTCCGCGAGATCGTCCGCATCTTCCTACCCCGCCGCTACTACCTGATCAGCACCCCGGGCACGAGCTTCGTGACCCTGGGCGGGATGGTCGCGGCGGACGTGCACGGCAAGGCGCACCACAGCGAAGGGACCATCGGCAACCACCTGGAGGGCCTGCGGATCCGCATCGCCGACGGGACGATCCTGTGGTGCTCGCCCCAGGAGCACGCGGACCTGTTCTGGGCGACCGTGGGCGGGATGGGGCTCACGGGCCACATCCTCGAGGTGAAGGTGCGGCTCAAGCGGCTGCCGTCTCCTTGGATCTGGTCCCGGTCCGAGCGGGTGCCGAACCTGCCGATCCTGCTGGAGAAGCTGCACGCCTCCGAGTCCGAGTGGCCCATGAGCGTCGCCTGGGCCGACACGACCTCCCGCGGGGACAAGCTCGGGCGCGCCATCCTCGACGTGGGGCGGTGGGCCGAGCCGGGGGAGGCGCCGGTCGAGCCTCCGCGGCTGAAGAAGATCGTCACGCTCCCTGATCTCTTCCCCAACTGGCTCATCAACCGGCTCACGTGCCGGATGTTCAACTGGGGCTGGTACTGGAAGCACTGGCAGCAGCGGCGTGAGGGGGTCGTGAGCCCCGAGGCGTTCTTCTATCCGCTGGACATGTTCGCCGGGTGGAACCGCGCCTACGGACGAAGCGGACGGTTCACCCAGTACCAGTGTGTGCTGCCGAAGGGGAACGCGGACGCGCCGGTGCGGTTCATGAAGCACCTGCACGCGCTGGGGGGCTACAGCTTCCTCACGGTGGTCAAGGACTGCGGGCCCGAAGGGAAGGGCATGCTCAGCTTCTGCCGGGAGGGCGTGACCATCGCGGTGGACCTGCGCATCGATCGCCACACCCAGGCGCTCGTGGACGGGCTCAACGAGTTCGTCATCGCCGAGGGCGGCCGCATCTACCTCGCGAAGGACATGCTCACGCGGCGTGAGCACTTCGAGGCGATGGAGGGGGACCGCATCGAGGCGTTCCTCGCAGTCCGTCGCAAGTACGACCCGGAGCTCCGCATCCGCTCGGCCCAGTCCGTGCGGCTGTTCGGGGACCCTCCGTTGGAGAGCTGATGCGCAAGGTGGTGTTCGTGGGCGCGACCCGCGGGATGGGGCGCGCGCTGGCGCGGCGCATGGCGGAGCGGGGAGACCAGCTGTTCCTGCTCGGGCGCAACGCGGACGAGCTCGCGGCGACGGCGCAAGATCTGGGCGTGAGGGGCGAGATGTCCCACGCTCACGCGCCCCTCGACCTCGAGGATCCTGCGGGGTTCGGGGCGGCGCTGGACGCGGCGGACGCCGCCCTGGGCGGTTTCGACACCGTGGTCGTCACCGCGGCGATGTTCGCGACGCAGGAGGAGCTCGAAGCGGACGCGGACTTCGCCCTGCGGCTGCTCCGGGTGAACTTCGCCCACACGGTCGCCCTGTGTGAGGAGGCGCGCAAGCGGCTGCTCGGCCGCGGCGGGGGGACGCTGTGCGTGTTCTCCAGCGTCGCGGGGGACCGGGGGCGCAAGCCGGTGGCGATCTACGGAGCGACGAAGGCGGGGCTCAGCCACTACCTCGAGTCGCTGGACCACAAGTTCCGGGCCGAGGGGCTGGTCACGGTGTGCGTGAAGCCGGGGTTCGTGAAGACCGGGGCGACGGCGCACCTCGACCCGCCGCCCTTCGCCGGCGAGCCGGACGGGGTGGCGGAGCAGGTGCTCCGGGCCATCGACCGGGGGACGCCGCTGATCTACGCGCCGTCGATCTGGCGGCTGGTCATGCTCGCCATCCGGCACATGCCCCGCGCGGTCATGCGCAAGGTGGGCTTCTAGGCGCGTGAGCGGCGTGAGTGGGGGCGGGCTCCCTCCTGAGTTCCTCAGCCGGGCTCGGCAGGTCCTCGGGGACGAGGGGTACGAGGACCTGCTGCGGGCGACGTCGGAGCCCCGGCCCGTCTGGCTGCGGGTGAACACGCTGGTGGCGTCGGTGGACGAGGTGCGGGCAGCGCTCACGGACTTCGATGTGCAGGGAGGCCCCTGGCCCGAGGCGCTGCGTGTGCCGCGTGAGCGACGGGCGGAGCTGGTGCGCCACCCGCTCGTGGAGGCCGGCGCCGTCTACCTCCAGAGCCTGTCGTCCCAGGCCGCGGCGCGGGCGCTCGACCCGCAGCCCGGCGAGGACATCGTCGACCTGTGCGCGGCGCCCGGGAGCAAGACGACCCACATCGCGGCCCTGATGAGGGAGGGGGTCATCGTCGCGAACGAGGTGAGCAAGGGGAGGTCCCACAAGCTGCGGGCCGTCCTCAGCCAGCTCCGCGTGAGCGGGCGTGAGGAGCTCGACGTGCGCGTGAGGACCGGCGACGGGGCGCGCTTTCGGGGGCATCGCGACTGCTTCGATCGGGTGCTCGTGGACGCGCCGTGCTCGGGGGAGGGGCGCTTCCACCTGTCGGACCCGCGGTCGTACGCCGGGTGGACGCCGAAGAAGGTGAAAGGCCTGGCGAGCAAGCAGAAGGCGCTCCTGCACGCGGCCCTGGACGCCACGAAGCCCGGGGGCGTCGTGGTCTATGCCACCTGCACGCTGGCGCCCGAGGAGAACGAGGGGGTGCTGGCGCGGGCGCTCAAGCGCTACGACGGAGTGGCCGAGCTGGAGCCGCTGCCGGTGGAGCTGGCGACCGCACGTCCCGGCCTGCCGGAGTGGAAGGGCAAGGCGCTCGATGGGCGCATCGCGCAGCACGCGAGGCGGATCCCGCCGGGGCCGGACTGGGACGGGTTCTTCCTGGCGCGGTTCCGGCTGCTGTAGCGCGCGGCCGACGACCCTGCGCGCCCGCTGCGCTACTGCGCGACGTCGACGAGGTCGTCCGGAAGGCGCCCGCCGAGCTGGACCGGGACGAGGAGCGGGTTCGGGTCCGGGCAGTACTCCACCGGGTCCGTCGCGTCGTCGCAGGCCAGCGAGCTCGCCTCGGCGATGAGCGTCACGACCGTGCCGGTGGTGGCGGCGCCGGGGGTGAACGTGAGCCACGCGTCGTAGGTCATCCCCGCGTCCATCCCGTACCACCAGTTCTCGCCGCCGGTGGACGTCACCTCGGTCACGTCGGTGCTCGCGAGGAGGCCCGGGTAGTAGTAGTGGTCGGCGCCCTGGTTCGTGAACTGGACGCGCAGGGTCAGCTCCTCGCCCTCGTCCCACGTGCCGTCGCCGTTCGCGTCGGACAGGACCGGCGAGTGGATGAGGAACCACGCCTCCGGGTCGTCACCGCCCGACGGCGACAGCGACGGGCCCGCGTCCGCCGGGGTCTGGCGCGTGGGGGCGCAGGCGGCGAGGGACGTGAGGAGGGCCAGCAGGTGGATGCGGTTCGTCATGAGCCCAGGATGGGATCCCTCACGAGGGAAGGGAAGCTGTTTTGTGTATGGGGAATAGTGAAGCGTTTGGATGTAATCAGCTCAGCATCGGGGGCTTCTTCCCGGCCCAGGGGCGCGCCTCTTCGAGCTGGGCGCCGACGCGGAAGAGGGTGGCTTCGTCCCCGAACCGGGCGGCGAGCTGGATCCCGATGGGGAGGCCGGCCTCGTTCCAGTACAGGGGGACGCTCATGGCGGGCTGGCCCGTCTGGTTGAAGATCTGCGTCTGCGGCGTGTAGGCGAGCTTGCCCTCGCCCATCGTGTCCAGGGCCACCTTCATGAGCGGGCCGAGGTTCAGGGCGCGGAGCAGCGCCATCTGGGTGAGCTCGCTGCCCGTGGGCATCACCTCGCCCACCTTCGCCGGCGGGCGCCCCAGGGAGCTCGAGAGGAACAGGTCGTGGTCCTCGAAGAACGCGGCGATCCCGCGGGCCTGCTTCTGCATCGTCGTCTGGGCGGCGAGCAGCTCCGGCGCCTTCGTCTTCCAGGCGATCTGGGCGAGCAGCCAGCTCGTGGGCTCGTAGTCGGAGGCGCGCGGCTTGCGGCCGGCCTGCTCCGCCGTCGTCTCCACGAACCGGGCGACCCCGGTCGCCACCGTGAGGAAGTAGGCGCGCACCATCTCCTTGCGGTCGAAGGGAGGGCAGCCGGGGACCACCTCGTGGCCCAGCTCACGCAGGAGCGTCACCGCGTCCTGGACGGCCGCGCGGCAGTCCGGGTGGATGTCCCCCGCGTACAGGGTGTCCTCGAAGAACGCGATCTTGAGCTTGCCGGGGTCCCGCCCGACCTCCTCGATCCAGGGGCGCTCCTTCGCGGGCTGCGCGTAGGGCTCGCCGGGCGTGGGCACCGCCTCGATGTCGAGGAGCAACGCGCTGTCCCGCACCGACCGCGCGAGCACGTGCTCCTGGACGAAGCCGCCCCAGGCCTCGCCCATGTGGGGCGACATTGTGACCCGGCCCCGGGTGGGCTTGAGTCCGAAGAGGCCGCACGCAGATGCGGGGATGCGGATCGAGCCGCCGCCGTCGCCGCTGTGGGCGATGGGGACCATCCGCGCCGCCACCGCCGCGCCCGAGCCGCCGCTCGACCCGCCGGGGGTGTGGTCGGGGTTCCACGGGTTGCGGCACGGCCCGCGCAGCAGCGGCTCCGTGATCCCCATGATCCCGAACTCGGGGGTGTTCGTCTTGCCGAGGATCTGCAGGCCCGCTTCCTCGTAGCGGCGCGCCGTCACCGACGTGACGGTGGCCAGCGTGTCCTTGCTGAGCTTGCTGCTGTTGCTCGTGGGGGTGCCCTCGATGGTCAGCTTGAGGTCCTTGACCAGGAACGGGACGCCCTTGAGGGGGCCATCGGGGAGCGAGTCGACCTTCTTGCGGGCCCGGTCGAGCATGTCGTAGACGACGGCGTTCAGGGCGGGGTTGCGGGCCTCGATGCGCTCGGCGGCGGCGTCGAGGAGCTCGCGGGGGCTCGTGTCCCCCTTGCGGACCGCTTCGGCGAGGCCGATGGCGTCCAGATCGTCGTACTCGGGCAGGGTCATGGCGTCTCCTCCCCGACCGGTGCGGGGAGGCGCAGGCTATCGTGAACCGGACCGGAGGGGTGATGGAGCGAGTACAAGGGATCGGTGGCGTCTTCTTCGCGGCGTCGGAGGACCGGGAGGCGCTGCTGGCGTGGTACCGCGACGTCCTCGGCGTGCCGATGGCGTCCTGGGGCGGCCACGCGTTCAAGTGGGCCGACCAGCACAGCGCGGGCGACGCGACCACCACGTTCTCCGTGTTCGCTCCCGACACCACCTACTTCCAGCCGGGCGGGGCCCGCTTCATGATCAACTTCCGGGTTTCGGATCTCGACGCGATGCTCGCGCAGGCCCGCGCCGCCGGAGCCCAGGTCATGGACGCCATCGAGGAGTCCGAGTTCGGCCGCTTCGGCTGGGTGGTGGACCCCGAGGGCCACAAGGTCGAGCTCTGGGAGCCGCCGCCGGGCGGCGAGCCGGACGACAGCGAGGGCTGAGCAGCCTGGGTCCCGGTCCCCGACGGGGCTGACGTCAGCTCAGGGCCTCTGCCAGGGCGCCGAGCACCGCCCCCGCCCCTGCCTCGACCTTCACCTCCGCGAGCGGATCCCCGCGCGTCGGGCCGAGGTTCACGATGGCCACGGGGATGCCGGCCTTCGCCGCCTGCTTCACGAAACGGAACCCCGAGAACACCACGAGGGAGCTGCCGACGACGAGCAGCGCCTCGCTCGCCGCCACGATCTGCTTCGCCCGGTCCACCCGCTCCCGGGGGACTGCCTCGCCGAAGAAGACGACGTGGGGCTTCAGATCTCCGTCGCAGCGGAGGCAGCGCGCGACGCGGAACTCCCGGGACTCCTCGAGCTCCGCGTCCCCGTCGGGGGCCTGCTCCGCCGTCCGTCCCACGAACCCCGGGTTCAGGGCCGTCAGCCGGTCCTGGAGGTCCGCGCGGGACGACACCTCGCCGCAGCCGAGGCACACCACCTCCGCCAGCGCCCCGTGCAGCTCCACCTCGCCGGTGGTCCCGCCCTTGCGGTGCAGCCGGTCCACGTTCTGGGTCACGAGCCCCGTGAGTCGCCCGGCGTCCCCGAGCCGTGCCAGGGCCGCGTGGCCGCGGTTCGGTGCCGCGGCCTCGATGCGGGGCCACCCCACGAAGCTGCGGGCCCAGTACCGGCGCCGGTTCGCGTCGTCGCCGGCGAAGTCGGCGAATCGCATCGGGTTGCGGGCGCGACGCGCGGTCTCGGGGCCGCGGTAGTCGGGGATTCCGGACTCCGTCGAGCACCCCGCGCCGGTCAGCACCGAGAGGCGCTTGCCGGCGAGGAGATCGAGGAGGGGGGTGAGCTCGGGCGGAGGGGCGACCGGCTAGTCCTCGTCGTCCCAGTCCTGCCAGTCGCGCTTGCCGCGGCCGCGCCGCCCGCGCCCGGAGCGCTCCTGGTCACCGCCCCACGGATCCCGCTCCTTGCGCTTCTTCTCCTTGCCCTTGCCGCGCCGGCGGCTCGCGCCGGGCTTGCCCTCGAAGCCGTCCTCGCCGCCGGGGGGCGGGAAGGGCGGCGGACCGCCGAAGCCACCGCCCGGGGGAGGTCCGCCGGG